>Ga0208159_1000056_pt1 | contig 38355 bp, 71 predicted proteins | sample 9_EtaG_FD_184082 | JGI IMG/M metagenome (GOLD analysis project Ga0208159, IMG submission 184082) | Marine viral communities from the Subarctic Pacific Ocean - 9_ETSP_OMZ_AT15188 metaG (SPAdes) (version 2) | ecosystem: Environmental > Aquatic > Marine > Oceanic | place: Pacific Ocean | collected... | reverse complement strand
TATGAAGACGGTACACATGAATATACAGATGAAGTTCTTAATAACTGTACTGGAATGTGGGCAGATACGTATTTTGAAGACCAATTTGCTGAAGTATGGGAGCCTACTATATATAGATGGGAATGGTATGTAAATAATTCTTACATGCAAGCTATAGAAGATAATACTATAATAGTATGCATTATGCCTGTAGCAGGTTGTATGTGGAAAAATAACTGGGATTTAGATGTAGTAGATTTAAAGCCAGGAGATGAAATAACCACAGAAAGAAAAGGAAGTCTATGCTACTTAATGAGTGGTGGACTTTGTGAAGTAAAAGTAGAAGATAAAACACATACTTTTAATAAATGGGATTGTAAAAAACTTGCAAAAGATTCCTACACAGTAAAAAATACAGATAGTAACCGAATTAGATTAATGAGAATATATAAAAAATGATAGAAAGAATTAAATATGAGTCTGACTTGCTCAAAAGATGGTTTGCTGCAACAGAAGCTAATACAATAAATAATGAAGGAGAGATTGATTTAGTTTTAGAAATTATGTATCACTTTGACAGTAAATCAAATAAAAAATTGTTAAAAAAGTTTGAAAAACTAGACTATGCAAAAACATTCTTTGAACAAGAACCTTTAAGAGATGTTGTTTTAAAAGGTACATTTTTAAGAGGAACATTAGGTGCTGCATTAAAAGACTTTTGGAGCCAGCCTAACTATAGCAAAGACTTAGTAGGAGATGGTCTTGAAGCAGCAAAAAAACGTGATGAAAAGTATAATGTTACTGAAAAAGAAAAGAAATTTTGGTCAGGTATTTTTATGGAACATGACCTAATACATTTTTTCTTTCACTTAGACACCACTACTGTGGGAGAGTTATCTAATTTAGGTTTTACTTGTGCTAAAAGTTATCGTAAAAGTTTCTTTTTAATAATGCTTGTTTCTGCTATTCATAGTTTCTTTCGTTATATTAGAGACCCTATTGGATTACTTATATTGAGGTGGAACGTTAGAAAAGTACATTCTATAAAATTTAGTATACTTTCAATTTGGAAAGTAATGTGGAAAGCATATTGGGTTGGTAAAAAAAGACCTTGGTTATTATCAATAGATTGGCATAGTAAGTTAAACAAACCCTTACACTTAGTTGAAGAAGAACTAGGAATCATGTCAGGTGCAGACTTTAGTTACTATCATAAATTAGAAAAAGAAATAGCAAAAATTAATTGGTGGTTAGAATATGGAAAAAGAACACCATATCAACAACAAGTATTAGTACATAGATTAGTAAGAAATAATGGTATACCTTTTAAGATACTACCATAGGAGAATAAAATGAAAATAAAACAAGTATCAACACCACAAGAAGTAAGACTTTTTGATGGAGATTATATAGAAAACTTAGAACCTACTGATGTAGTAGAAATATTTCAAACACCATTAACAGGTTCATATAATTGGGACTATACAGTTCAAGATAATCGTATCAAAAAGCTTTATGAACTTGGAAAGAAACTCAACTGGAATGTAGAGGAAGATGTAGATTGGACTCCTGAGTTCAAAGGATTACAAGATGATGAGTTTGAATTTGAAAACTCTCAATGGGAAAGACACCCAGTATATAAAACTTGGAATACTGAAAAAAGAAAAGATTTCTTTAGAGATTTGAATAGCTGGGGAACAAGTCAATTTTTACATGGAGAACAAGGAGCATTACTAGTTGCAAGTCAATTAGCTTCTTGTGCGCCTACATTTAATGCAAAACTATACGCAGCAAGCCAAACTTTTGATGAAGCAAGACATGTTGAAGCTTTTAATAAATATATACAAACTCGTTTAAAGAAAAGCTGGCCTATTGGTAGAGCTTTGAAAGGGCTACTAGATAAGATACTTACTGACCCTCGATGGGATTTAAAATTTATCGGAATGCAAGTCGTAATAGAAGGACTTGCACTTGCTGCTTTTCAATCAGCAAAAGAAAGTAGTAGTGACCCAGTATTTAAAGAAATGATTGAACTTATTATTAGAGATGAAGCTCGTCATGTAACTTTTGGAATAAACTATCTTACAGACTTTGTAAAAACTTTATCAGAAGAAGAACAAATAGATAGAGCTAAGTTTGCTCTTGAAGCCTGTACTGTTAGTAGAAATAGACTTCGACCTTATGATGTATGGGAAGCATATGGAATGAAGGTAGAAGAAACAGAAGAATATCAAAAACAAGAAGTTTTTCAAGCACAGTTTCAAGATATATTATTTAGTAGAATTATGCCAAATTTAAAAAGAATTGGATTATTAAAAGAAGAATTAGTGCCTGAGTATGAAAAGATGGGTGTAATGGGCTATGCCAATGGGGATAGTGATTATGAAACCAGTTGGGAAGAACTCTCAAAACCATTGAGAGTAGCATAAAAAAGGGGGCTTACGCCCCCTCTTCTTTTTCTTCAGATTCAGTTTCTTCTGGTGGGTTGAGTTCTGATTTCAACCTATTAGTAAGTCCTTCTTTAGACATAGTAAGTTGGTCGATTCTCATTTGATTAGCAGATAATTGTTTCTGAACATCATCAATACAACTTAGTAAATATTTTGCTGTATCTGATAAGTCCTCAATTATATACTTTTTTCCATCTAAAACTAAAACTGGCTCATTGTCTACTTGAGTACTCATTTAAAAATGTCCTGCCAATTTCCTTGTGTACTAGCCTTAGCATACTCGGTAGCACGATTCTCAAAAAAGTTGGTATGCTCAACTGCATTAACTTGCATATCAATCCAAGGTAAAGGATTTTCAGTACTATGAAATATTTTCTTCATACCTATACCAAGTAATCTTCTATCCGCAATATATCTAATATACTCTTTTACTTCTTTTGCAGTTAGGTCTGGAACATCTGCTTTATCAAAACAAATATCAATAAAGTTATCTTCTAACTCTACTGTTTTCTCAGCTGCACAGTAAATTTCATACTTTAACTTATCTGTCCATAACTCAGGGTGTTCTTGCATAAAAGTTCTAAATAGTTTTGATAGACCCTCTACATGTAATGATTCATCACGAATACTCCATGTAACAATCTGTCCCATTCCTTTCATTAAGTTATGTCTTGGATAATTTAGAAGAATAGCAAAGCTACTAAATAACTGTACTCCTTCTGTAAATGCACTATATACTGCCATTGTCTTTGCCATATCAAAAGGAGTATTCATACTAAAGTCTTGTAAGTATTCATGCTTCTCCATCATAGCGTGTATATCAAAAAATTCTTGATACATGTCATCTGACTTACCTAAAGTTTCAAGTAGCAAAGAATATGCTTCTTGATGTACTGCTTCCATAGCTGCATATGCAACTAGCATCATTCTTACTTCAGGTTGTTTAAATGTAGGTAAGTAGTGGTGTGCATATCCCCCACATACATCTACATCTGCTTGTGTGAAGAACTTAAAGATATTGTCTAGCAATGTTCTTTCTCCTTCACTTAATTTTTCTTTATAATCCTTTATATCGTCTTGTAATGGTACTTCATCTGGTAACCAATGCATTTGTTGTTGTTTTTTATAATTCTCAAATGCCCAAGGATATTTAAAAGGTTTATAATATTCTCTTTCTTTTAATAACATAGTTATCCCTCGCAACTTAGACAATCTTCTTGTTCAAAGATTATCTCTCTTTTAATTTGACTCGAAACATTATCTGCTCTTGAAATGGCTTCACTTCGTAAGTAATATAATGTTTTCATGTTTTTTGCCCATGCTAACATATGAATGTTATGTAAATCTCCTTTATTAACATCAGGCGGAAAAAATAAGTTTACACTTTGTGATTGACAAATATATTGCTGTCTTACAGCAGCGTGTTCTACAACCCAAGACTGATTTATTTCTACCGCAGTCTTAAATACTTCTTTTATTTCTTCTGTAAGAAAATCAAGATGTTGAACACTTCCTTTATTTGATACTATAGTTTTCCATGTACTATCGTCATTTCTTCCTAGCTTTTCTAATACGCCTTCTAAGTATTTGTTTTTATGTAAATGCGACCCAGACTTAGTTTTCTGCGTATATGCATTTGCACGAAAAGGTTCAATACTTGGACTCGTATTACCACAAAGAATAGAACTACTTGCATTTGGAGCTATAGCTAACAGATGTGCATTTCGTACTGTACAAGTATCATCATCTGGGCAGGCTCCTCTTTCAACTGCAAGTTTTAGTGTTTCTTTTTGGGCATGAGATTTTATATGAGAAAACATTTCTTCATTTAACCCAGCTGCAAATACTCCCTCAAAAGGTACATTATTTTTCTGTAGGTACGCATGAAATCCCATTGCGCCTAATCCGATACTTCTCTCCCTAAACGCACTATACTTAGCTCGTTCTAAAGAATCGGGCGCTTTCTCTATAAAATATGTGAGTACATTATCTAACATTCTTACTAAGTCTGGAATAAATGCTGGAACTTTTTTCCATTCATCATAATACTCCAAGTTAACACTTGAAAGACAACATACTGCAGTTCTTTCCTCATTTGTAGCAAGAGTGATTTCAGAACATAAGTTTGAGTGATTTACCCTCAATCCTTTTCTTTTCTGAAAGTCAGGTAAGTCTGCTTGAACAGCGTCTTCAAACATAAGATAAGGTTCTCCTGTTTCCATTCTGTTCTGCAATAATTTTACCCATAGTGTTCTTGCCGACACTACTTTTTTGACTTCGCCTGAGTGTGGGTCAATAAGTTCCCAACTATCATCAAAGCCTTCTGTTTTTGTAGCCATGTGTATAATTTCCATGAATTTATCAGGAATTACTATACCATGGTGTAAGTTTAAACACTTACGATTTGTGTCCCCGCCTGTAGGTTTTCTTATATCAAGAAATTCCTCAATCTCGGGGTGACTCATGTGTAAGTATGAAGCATAACTGCCTCGTCTTGTTATACCTTGTGAGAAAGCAAGCATTTCTGCATCAACTACTTTCATAAAAGGAATAACACCTGTACTTTCTGAGCCTTTTGATGTTTTTGTACCTGCAGACCGAATATCACTCCAGCTTCCTCCTATACCTCCACCAAAAGATGAAAGATAGGCATTTTCTGTGTAATGTTCAGTAATACCTTCTCTACTATCATCAACATAGTTCAAGAAGCAGGAAATCGGTAGACCCCGCTCAGTCCCTCCATTTGATAGTAAAGGAGTAGCAAACATAAACCAATGATTACTTACATAATCATATAGTCTTTGTGCATGGTCATCATCATCAGAGAACACTTTTGCTGCTCGAGCAAATGCCTGCTGAGGACTTGTTTCATCTGCAACCATATACCTATCTTTAAGAGTTCTAATACTGAACTCGTCAAAAAGTTTATCTCTGCTATAATCAATCTTTATTGTCATTTAATACCCTCGCTAATTCTAAATCTACTACTTGTGTATTTTTCTCTCCTAGAGCTTCATCACAGTAAGTCATTAAATCCATTAATTCAACATTTAACAGTAACTGCTCTCCCATTTCATTTACAGACTGTATATATTTATACTTGCCTTCTAGTGGCAAGGAATCGTATATATCAAAGACTGTGCCATATTGTTCCATAAGAGTCACAGCTCTTTTTGGTCCAACACCTTGAACACCAGGAACGTTATCTCCTTTATCTCCTACTAAACATTTGTAGGTGATATAATCTTCCATAGGAAAATCATAGTGTTCATCCCAATTATCTACTGTAGTTTCTTTACGAGTAACAGTTGAGAATCGAGATGTATTATCATCTATCAGCAAATCCCAATCTCTATCTGAAGATATTAACCAACATTCATCATATCCAAACTTCTGTCTGTATTTAACTATATATGCTGCTATATCATCTGCTTCTACTCCTCTGAAGTTAAATACAGGATAGTCTTTGTCTTTTAGTGCTGTTAATGTATTATTAAATTCTGCAAGAAACATCTCAAACTCTTTTAGTTCAAGTTCACTTTGTTCTGCATACTTTTCTTTTCTATTTGCCTTATATTCGGGATATTTTTCTTTTCTAAAAGTGCTTCCACCATCAGCAAGAACTACTATTGTTCCTGCATTATAAGACTTAGCTAATGATTCTACTGTTCGTATATAATCATATTTAAAGTCTAGTTTTCCCTGATGTTTCCAACGGAATGCTATGTTTAGTCCATCAACTATCAGCAAGTTCCCAGTCGGAGCACGGTTCCCAAGGCTTGAGAATGTAATCGCCATTTGTCCAGTTTACCTCTTCTTTTGCTAACCAATCGTCTAGTAGTAGTACATATGCGCCTAGCCATGCTATATGCATATATCTTTTATATTTCTCTGGCTTTCTTACTGTGGCAACATACCACTTACCATAATTTTCTTTAAATATAAGAAGCGGCTCTTGTTTCATATCTTGGGATTGCCTAACTACTTTACTCCACCATTTGTAAAAGTTATTTGTTCGTGAAGTAAATATTTTAGAGTTAAATTCTGTATCTCTATAAAACTTTACTTCTACACAAAAGAGATTATGTTTCCCATGAACTCTTAAATCTCCTTTAACTTTTCCACTTCCAGAGCCAGGAGTTTGTTCCCAATGTAATCCTGTTTCTCTACTTAATATTTCTATTATTTGCTTTTCAGCTCTTATACCTTTTTGTCTACTACTAACCATCTAGTCTGCTTATTTCGTTTTCTTTTATCACTTCTATCTTAGATAAAAGTGGGTGTGTCCAGCCGTGTGATACTATATATGTATTAAGATTTTCTTCTTTTAATAGTATCTCGACCATTTTTTCTTTTCCAACTTCATCGAGTACATTTGTAACCTCGTCAAGAAATAATACATTAATTCTTGACTTGGAAATACTACTCATAAGTTTTCTAATCGCTAAAAGAGTAGAAGTATTTACTCTAGCCAGTTCTCCTGCGCTCAGAGCTAGTATTTCTACTGCTTTACCGTTATCGTCTATCTCTACATTTAACTTGTCATTGAATACAACGAACTCTAAGTTAAATCTTCCGTCTGATAATTCTGCTAAGTACTCATTTGTGAGTTCTTCTAAATCTTTTACTAAATTTTCAATTTTATATGCAAGTAATCCATTTGTACTAAATGCTTTCTTTAGGATATCTATACTTGCTAATTTATCTTTTGCTTCTTCTATTTTTCCTTCGTGAGTTTTTAGTTCTTGCTTAAACTCTCCTATCTGCTCTTGTATAACCTGCAGTCGAGTATTGTGTCTTTCTCTACTTTCATTTTCATTTATTACATACTCTAATTCTTTTTGTTCGTTATCAATTTTTTCTGCTAAAAGATTTATCTTTCCTTGTAGCTCATCTGCGTCTTTTACTTCAGTAGGTAAAGTCTGGTCAATACTACTAAATAACTCTTTCCATCTTCTTTCTTCTTTTTGCTTTTCTTCTATGTTCTGATTAATTTCCTTTTTGAGTCTAATAGTAGATTGAATTTTTTTAATATATTCAAATGCTTGATTGTGCTTTTCTTCTTCTCGTTGATATATTTCATCAAGTAAATCTTGGTCTACTTCTTGCCCACAAGTCGGACATATATCCTCACTTGTTCCCTCAAAGACTTCACTACTATAAACCGACTGCCACTTACCTAATTCTTCTAAATCTTTGTCATAGTTTTGTCGAGATTCTAATAAGTGATTCCCTTCATTTTTATATTTGTTAAGGTCTATACTAGCTAGCTCGGTTTTATAAAAATTATTGTTATTTATTTTTCGGTTGATTTCAGAGATATTTTTAAATTCTAATTGTAAAGAACTTAATTGTTCTAAGTCTTTTTCCGATATTTTTGGTAAATCTAATTTGGGTAGTATAGTAGGTGCTTCCAAATTGTTGTCATCTAACCACTTAATGATTGTGTCAAGTTTCCCTTGTATGTGAGAAACGTCTCCAGCTAAAACTCGTGAGTTTTCTTTAAAAATTTCAAAGTATTTTACATATTTTTCTAATTGTAACAAATCTATTAAAAACTTCTTTCTATTAGTATCTGTTGCAGTTAGAAACTGCAAACTTGTATTAGTATTTTGATATACTATCTGAGTAAATGTTTTAAAATCTAAACCTAATACTTCTTCTACTGTTTTATAAGTATTTGTAGCGGTATGGCTAGAAATATCTTCTCCATTCTTATATAATTTACATTTTATAGATGCTCTACGAGTAACTTCAATTTTATACTCGTCATTATTTACATCAAAATCTAGGGATATATCATACCCTTTATTATTAATTCTATTTGCTATGTCAGCTTTTTTAATTCCTTTTGAGTTCTTATTAAATAATACTTCTTCTAGTATTAAAGGTATGGAAGACTTTCCTGCTCCATTTGTACCAACAAGCTGAGTTACTATACTCTCATTTAAGTCTAATATGTTATCTTCACCATAACTAAAACAATTATTCCACTTCAACTTCTTTAGCGTAATCACTAAACACTCCTAATATTTTTTTGGTTTTACTGTCGTCTAATTCTAAAATATAACTCAGATACTCATTTAATTCTTCTTCTATTGTCATTTCTTTATCTAACATAAGAGTAGCTTCTGTTTTTCTTTTTAAAACTTTTTTATCGAGTAACTCTGAGTTCTCTACTCCTGTTAGGTCTGCCACATCTCCTTCTATTTCATATATTGTATGATGAAAGTCTGTTTGTATCATTTCATCAGGACTTGATACTGTTTTTCTTAATAGTTGTGGCAAATCAAATCCATGCCAAGTCCAATTCCAATCTGGGTCTATTACTATATATCCTGTTTGTACTTCGTTTCTATGAAAACTTGTAGTCATAGGACTGCCAGGATATACTATATTTCTTTGCGTATTGCTGTGTGCGTGTAAGTCTCCTGCAAATACAGTTTTAAACTTACTAAATCTTTCTAAGTCTACTTCAGGTACAACATGAGGAGGTATTTCTCCTCTTACATGAGTAAATAAGTAGTCTGTTCTTACTCCTTCTATACTTCCTTTTTTATGTAGGTCAGCATAAGGTAATATTGCCCAGCCTTCTGGGTGTTCATAGTATTCATCAATTACTATTACATTTGGGTTTATTTCATTAGTAACTCTTTTTAAATTACTAAAGAATGTAGTATTCTTTTTAGTAGCCTCATGGTTACCATCAAAAATAATTGTAGGAATACTACATTGCTTTACAAAATCAAAGTATAGAGTCAGCTCGTCCATTGAGGGAACTCGGTCAAACAAGTCCCCTCCAATGATATGTAATTTACAATCGTGCTGTTCTATAGCTTCTTCTACCTGCTGAAAGAATAACTTGTATCGAGTACAAGCCCATGGTACTGGAACATTCTTTTGTCCAAGTTTTATGTGCCAATCAGCGGTAAATAAAATCATGCTACGAACTCGTCTCCTGCAGTCCATGAGCAACCAGTTAATCCACCTGCTCGTAGTGCGTGTAAAGTTCTAATGATTTCATCGATATTTCTTCCTGTATCAAGTGCATTAATTGAAACATGCTGAATAATACCTTCTGGGTTTACTATGTAAGTAGCTCTATAAGGTACGTTTTCTTCGCTTACTATTTCTAAATCTTCTGCTAACATATTTCCTGAGTCTGCAAGTAATGGAAAAGAAACATCTTCTAATAAAGGATTATTTTGTAACCATTCAAGATGACAATATTCATTATCTGGACTAATACCATATACACTACAGTTTTCTTGTTCTGCTACTTTTTCAAAAGCAGCGATTTCTGTAGGACAGATAAATGTAAAATCTTTTGGGTAAAAGAAAATTACTTTCCAATCTCCATGTTCATCATCAGTATAGACTTCTGTTATGGTTTTATTAGGGTTAATTCCTACTACACCTTGAAGTGCAGCATGAGGAAATTCTTCTCCAACTCCTATCATTAGACATCAAACTCCTCAGCAGCAGTTTCGTCGCTGTTACTGGAGCCTGCTCTAATCCTATCAAGAAGCTCTTTTTGAGCGTCAGGAGTAGGTCTAGCTAATACTTCGTCCATGGATTTTAAGTCTGCAACCAACTCCATTTCATTTTCATCGAGTGGTCTATTTTTGCACTTAAGTGCTTGTAGTTGGTATTCTACATTGTATGCCATAGGTCCAGTCTTTACTCTTTTGAAGTGGACGTCCCAACCAGTTTCTAAATCTGTAGGGTCACCTAAATCTTCTGCAGCAACTTTAATTTGCTCCATTAGTTTCTTCTTGAGGTTTAAGACTTTTACTTTGCCGTCATGTATGCATTGAATTGCATAAGACCAACCACATTTTAATTCAGGGTGGTATTCTCTAACCCAGTCTTTTTCTAGGTTATTAAATATTTCCTTCTCTCTATCAAATGATAGACATTCGAAAGGCAAGTTCTTACCGTTCTCGCCCTTTAACCAGTAAACGTATCTTGCACAGATATCGCCTACCATTCTTACTTTATTGTCGCCTTCGACATATTGATAACTGTCAATCTTAGATTTAACAGCTTCACCTTTTGATTCATTAAATTTTAGTGCCATTCTAATTCCTTTAGGCTTGTGATTTCTTCAAACTTAAAATGTATTCTATCATTTTCAATCCAAAGTAATCTATTGTTGTTTATTATATCTTGCTTACCATTATAGTGCAGCAAGTCCAATGTGGTATCTTTTGTTGTATTGTATGCGAACAGATTGCGCAGGGAAGCGATACCTGCATACTGCGCAATCTCTTTGTCTGAATACAATCTTCGTTGGATAAATAAGGGTTCAGGATTGACTAGAAAACTATTTCCATAGAAACTTTTCTGCCAAAACTTGTATATTCTGTCTTTCCTATTGACTGGGGGCAGTCGATAAGTCAAAATATGAAGGATAGTTAGTATGTCTGAAACACTACTATTTGCCTCTTTCTTAATTTTTTTCCAATTATAGAGTATCATTATATCAAAAAATATACCGCTTGTCAAGAATTATTTTTCCAATGTTATATAGCTTTAACATCATAACCTTGTTTTATGTAGTAACCCATTCTCGCTCCAGCCTGTCGTCTTGCTGTACGACCGACTAAGTGAATATCAACGATGATTGGTTGCTGTTTTCCTTCGTATATTCGGATTATACGACCTATCAACTGTGTTAATAAAGGTTCATTGTTTACGGGTGTTGCCAGAATAAGACAACTTAGACAGTCTAAACTAATTCCTTCACTAAATATAGACTGTGTTCCAAACAATATATCTTTTTCTCCGAATACTTGTTTTAGCATAGCAGGGCGTTCTTCATGTGGAACTTTTCCTGTTACGCAGATTGCATTACTCCCTACAAGTTTCGTGCAATTTTGTAAAAAATCAACTCGGTCGCTTACAACTAATACCTTGTGTCCTTTTGCCGCATAGTTTGCTGCAAGAAGCGCAATTTGGTTTTGGTACTCAAAGTTGTATGCAATAGCGTTGATTCGATTTGCCCATGGGGTTTGCGCCCCATCAGGAAACCTTATACCTGACGGTACCACGTCAACTCGTGGCACAAGATAGTTCTCCTTTGGTGGCTTAAACACCGTGTCAGAGAAATAGTCTCGAAATATAACATGCTTGCCATCTTTTCTTTCCATCGTTCCTGTTAATCCAATCTTATATCTTGCGTGACTCGCATCAATAATTCGTGTAAATGTCGGTGATGAAACGTGATGCATTTCGTCCAGAATGAGTGTCCCGAAACTCTTTTGAATATCGGGTATTCTTCTGTACAAAGTTTGTATATTCCCTACTACGATTGGAGACTCTATTTCAAATCTTCCACTACCTAGCACACCCGCCGTAACCCCGAGTGATTTTTGTACTTCTTTTTCCCATTGACTACGAAGTTGTAGAGTGTGTGTTACTATGAGTGTTTTCTGTTTAAGCTTATTTGCTATAGCTAAAGCTGTTACAGTCTTTCCCCAACTGACCCAAGCGTTAATTATACTACTGTCATTTAAGTCGTCATAGACGGCTTGTTGGGAAGGTCGTAACTCATACGCAAAGTCGAATTGTGGAATCTCTATGCAAGTTCTCTTATCAACTATTTCGTAATCATTTGGGATTAAATCCGTCCTTCCGATAGGTAATGAGACTAACCCTTTACGAATTACTCCCATATTCTTTATAACGAAAGGCGGGTCTTGTGGATTTCTTGGAGGTATAGAATAAGTAAGTTCTTCGTCAATCTTCGATTGCAAAGCTGAGTCTACATTCATGTAAATTCTGTTACTTAGTACTGCCTTCATTATTCTTTCCACCCATAAATTGGTTCAATCCAAGGATTTATATTAATACTTGTCCTTTTCCCACGAAAAGGCTCTACACCATGATATAAACCAGGCGAAAAAATTACTAACCTATTAACTTTGGGCTCAACTATAATTCCATTTTCAAAAAGTAATTTTCCTCCTTGCACGTCTTCGCTCACATTAGCATAAAATACTGTAGAGCAAAGAGGGAATTTAAGCTTTCCTTCTGTGTATAAAACTTCATCTTTATCCTGGTGCCATGTCTTTGGTCTTGAATTTTCGTGTATCCATGTTTCATAGTAGTTCATTTTCGATAAATCAAAGTAATTACTAGCTTTATCTAGTATAGCCTTTTGCATTTCTGAGGCTTCTTTAATATTTTTAAACTCCGTTACTGGTAACATTGTTGTATAGTCATCAACTATATTATCTTTTGGTACTTCTATAGGAGTATAATTAAATATACTTGATTCAAAAAAATTATCTACTATTACTATCATATTAGTGCTAACCAAATAGCTAATACAACAGTAGCAATGCATATTAGTGCATATTTGATTATATCTTTCTCCATGTTTTTTTCCTTAATTCATTACTAAACTCATAGATAAATGCAGGTTGATTCTGTAAATATAAGACTCCAGCATATTTTGCTTGTACTGGTCTTACTTCTTCAAAAGGCGAAGGAATATCCTTTACCCAAATGAGAGTACATACATCTTTTTTCTGTATTTTTTCTATTCGTTTATAAATTATATTTGCTTTTGTTGTTTTGTTGTAGACAAAATACTTGCCTTTGGTATCAACATAAAATTTACCTCTGTGCTTGACGAGGCTGCGAAAATCCCTAAGCATATACTTAAGAGGATACAGACTCTTAAACGGTGACTGTATTCTTCGTATGCCAATAGTTTCTCCTTTCATGTTATAATCATCAACCACACCCATAGTTCCATCACTCTGAGTGCACCATAGTATATTGTCTTGTTTTTCTGCTTCTCCTGACAACACATAAACAGGAAAAGTTAAATCTTTTAAGTTCATCTAGGGTTTTAAAAACTCTGGTTTATCAAAAAAGAGTAGCATTGATATAAAAGGTAAAAGACCAAATCCAATAACAAAGATTGCAGGGAGTATTACTCCCCAGAACATAGGGTTCTCTGTCATAAAATCTAAGTCTTTGTTATTCATACCTTTCTTTTTCTCCTCCTCTGTATATTTTGGGTATCTTAATTTTAATAGATACTCTTTAACATGCTGAGGAGTATTTGGGTCATTGAGTCTTTTAATTTGACTCTCTGTCATTTGTTCTAAGGGGAGGTTCTCTTGTTTCATTTAAAAGTATCTATATATGCTTGTAAATTTTGCATATCCTCTGTCGATAAATTTGCTGCTTGTCCCCACATAAGTGCAGACTGGGCTCCTCTTGTTTCTCCATTTTTATACTGAGTTAGCATCTTCACTATAGAAGTGCTTCCTACTAGTTTAGGGCCTATGCCCCCTTCTCCTTTCATGCCATGACACATATTACAATTAACATATGTTTTGGCACCTTTATCTGCAGGGCTTTCTCCCTGCATGGCAATTCTTTTTGCTTCTAACTGTTCTGAGAATGTTCCATACTTTAAAGTATATTCTTCAAAACATTCTCCTGAACAACCATGAACGTCTGTATATCCTTTAACTTCAGCATTAGTAATTGTTGCATATAAAATACCAGACAATCCTAAAATACCAACAGTTGCGGCTATTAATCCCTCTTTCATGTATTATCTCCTCTTGTATACTGTGCAGTAGACTGCATATCAAAAACGTTTGTTTGTTTATTTTTATCCCTCATTATTTCACTAAGTTTAGCAGTTTTTATTCTTTTATCTTGTAGTGAAAGAATAGAGCATAATATTAATGTAAAACCCATAATACAGAAAGTTAATAAATAACCAGTGTAACTCATTTCTTCCATTATAGTTCTCCATATTTACTATCAAATTTACCAAAGGAATAATCATCTCCAATATCAAAATCACAACCAATAGGTGTGCCTGAGATTGATATTCCTCTATCCTTTTGCACATTTCTTCTGACTACTTCACAATAATCATCTACTTCGTTTTCATCTACTTCTGCTAATATAGAGTCATGTACAAGAGCAAATATTTGTGCTCTCATACCTAGTTTTTTAACTTCTTTATGTGTATCTATGGCTCCGAGTAAATTTACATCAGATGCGATAGATTGTACTAAAAAGTTAATACCACTACGAACTTCATGTGCTGCTATACCTTTATCTTCACTAAAGACATTAGGTAATCTTCTTTTTCTTCCAAAATAAGAATATATAAATCCATTATCTTGAATAAATTGTTTAGACCTGTCTAACCAAGTTTTTAGTCCGTGAAACTGTCTAAAATAATCTTCAATAACTTCTTTTGCTTGAGTTGTGCTAAAATATTTGCCTGAGTCTTTTGATACTTGTTCACTAATCTTTTTCGGACCAGCACCATACATTATACCAAAAGTTACTGCTTTAGCCATTTGTCTCTCTGTAGAGTAGTGTTCTGTAACTTCTTCTACTGTACCAGGCAGATTGAATACTAACTTAGCAATTTGACTATGGAAGTTTCCTCCATCTTTAAATACTTTCATTAATGCTTCATCTTTAGCCAATACAGCCGCACAATATACTTCTGCAGTAGTTAAATCCATTGCAACAATCTTATTACCCTCTTTTGCTTTAATACAACCCTTTACTATTGGATTATCTCTAGGAATTTGTTGCATATTCATTTTTCCACTTGAAGATAATCTACCTGAAGTTGTTCCATGTAAATTAAAGTTAGTTCTTAATCTACTATCTTTATCTAGTTGAGGATATATCTTATCTAAATATGTAGATTTAATTTTTACTTTTTGTCGTATATCCAAAACTAATCTTGGTATTTCATGCACTTCTGCTAGTTTTCCTAATACTTCTGCATCAGTACTGTTGGCACCTGTACCAGTCTTTTTACCAGTGGGTGTTAGCTGTAAGAAGTCAAATAGTAAACCACGAAGTTGTACTGTACTATTTGGATTAAAGTCTTTTCCTTGTGCGTCTTCAAACATTTTTACAGCTGGATATTTATAAAGTTTTTCAACTGCTTCATCAATATCTTTTTGCATAAGTGCTGTAGACTTCATAAGTCTATCTTTATCGAATGGAACACCATTATCTTGTGCGTCAATCAAAAATCTACAACCTTCAATTAATATATCTCTATAAACGCCATACATTTTTGGATTTTTTATTAGTGCATTTTCAAACTTTTGAAATAACAGAAAAGTACATACTGCATCCATTGCAGCATAGTCTTTCATTATATCAAATGGAATCATATCCCAAGAGAAACTATCTTTTAGAATACCTGTTCTCTTTCTAAATTCTTCAATCCATTGATACATAGGTTTTTCATAGTCACCATATGGTGTGTACCTTAAAGTTAATTGTTTTAATCCATGTGTGCCAGGTTGTTCCTCTAACATATAGTGCATAAGCATAGTATCTTCAAATCTTGGAAACTTAAATCCAAAATGATACTCAAAAAATGCAATATCAAACTTAGCATTGTGAAATACTACTCTTTTCTTATCAAAAAGTAACTGTAGTAATTCTTCTGCTTTTTCATCTATACAATTACAATCTATATATGCGCCATGCTCTGGCTCATAAGATAAACTAATACCTAGCATATGTCCATTTCTTGGATATAATGCACTTGTTTCCGAGTCCAAAGCAACAAAGTCATTCTCATGTTCTATAGCTTTAGTTAAGAATACATGTAAATCTGCACTCTCTGTTATGCCATAGATGTTCTCTAATTTTTCTTGTTTGAGTTCATTATTCATATACTTAAATATATTATCTCTTGACTCGTCCCAAGTCTTTTTTGCTTCAGGTTTGAAAGCCAACATCGCAGGGTTAATAATTGGTAGAAACTTATCATCTACTATTCTACCACTATATTCTGTTATGGAGCCTTCTTTGGTATAAAATTTTAGTGGCTCGGAACCAACTAAAATTACCCAGTCATAATCATCTGGGTTAAATTCAATATCAACATCTCGTTTTAATACTCTTTTTACAGAAGGATTAGAACAGAGTTGAAACTGGTCAAATTCAAACGAGTTCTCAAACAAATCCACATAGTCATTTCTACTTGGTTTTGTTTCTACTATCGCTATCGCCTGACCTTGTAATACTTCAGCCATATAACCTCTCTTTTAGTTTTTTTATGTTTTCATGTGTCAATGCTCCCGCATCTCCTAATTCTTTTCTAATTTTTATTCCATAGTATAATAGTCCTACTTTTTCACATAGTTCTATTACTCTATTCTGAGCATCGAGTCCTGCATCGTCTGGGTCAAAAAATATATCTACTTGTGTTACTCCTTGCATTTTCAATAATGTAAGTTTTTCTTCATTTATATTTCTTGTACCAAAACAACATACAGCATTTCGTAGTCCTTTGTCATATAGATTTATAGCATCATATATGCCTTCTACTAGGATAACTCTTCCCTTAATTGGACTAACTCTTGATGGATATAAAGGAAGTACTGCGCCTGGTGGCTCAAACAAATACTTTGGTATTTGAGTTGGAGATTGTGCACGGTTGTTAAATGCAACAATCTTTCCTCTAATATCCCTAATCGGAAAACAATACCTGCCCTCAAAGTGTGAGTGTCCTGATAAGAAACACTCGAAGTGTTTGAAGGTTTCTTCCGATATATTTCTATGGCTTCCAACATACATCATAGCATCACTAGGATATTGTAAGCCAATAGAGTCAGACCGCTTTTCTTGTAATTTTCTCCTAAACTTTTCTCGTTTAATATCGAGAGGATTCGAAGGGGCGTCATAAAATTTAAAGACACTCCCTTTAAAACCACAAGAAAAACAGTTGAATACTCCAGTTACCCTATCTATTCTCATACTAGGGTTATTATCATCATGTTCAGGATTAAGACAACGAACTACAAAGTCTCTTGGGGACTGTTTGTAGGGAATCTTCTGTTCTATTAATAGTTCTTCAACTGTCATTCCAACCTTCTAATCTATCTCCTAATTCTTCGTACCAAATCATATCATTACCGCCATCATCAGTATCATAAGGGTAATATAGACTTTTAAATATTAATTCTAGCATTTGGAAATAAATAGCAACAATTTGGTCTTCCTTCCATAAATGTAAAGGCTCCCAAGGGTGCTCAAGTAATTTATATACTGTTACTACTGAGTCCCAAGAAGGATTTTCTTCTCGTATTGCATGAGCTACCCTTAATCTTTGTGAGCCTGCTATACACCAATAATTATTCATGCAAAGAAAAGGATTTTTAAATCCTTCTCTTTCTACACTTGCAAGAAGTGGTGTATTAACAGGAACTCTGTTTGTAAGCTCTAACTGATTGATTTCTTTACTTAATAATTCACTAGCTGTCATGTGCTCAACAGTAAATTTAGGAAACCATATGGTACGAGCTTCTCTTGGGTCAATTCTATTGTATGCCATTATCTAATCCAGCATTTATAATGAATATTTCTATCTGTTTCTGGGTCTTGTTCTTGACACCATTTACATTCATCTATATTTCCCTGCTCTTTATCTTTTTTGAGCTCATTAAATTTCATTTGTTACTATACTCCATGTTTACTTCAGAGTGATGTTGTTCATCAGCTCTGACTTTTTTAATTAAATCTGATAGTTTTGCGTCAGCTTTCATACTATAATAGTCTATTGCTAATTTAGGTGCTGAAACATTTTCTATACTCCCATTTTCTACGAGTCTTAAATATTCTGTATATGATTTAACTGCTTCTTGTTCAAAATATGCTATCATTCTATGAGCAGTTCTAAAGTCTATAATATACACAAAAAAATAAAATATCATAAAAACTAATTGTGCAAGTAAAACTAAATATCTTTCAAACCAATTAGGTTGTGCTATTTCTATGAAAAACATTAAATGCATTCTTTCATTCTCTGCTTCTTCTAACATTTCACGAATCTGCGGACCCCAACCTGTTTTCATTTTTCTTAAACTTTTCATGTGTAGCCACATACCTGCAACCATGCCAGGTACTCCAGCTACAGTTTCTAGTACAACGGCTCTATGCCCATATCTTTTTGCAAAGAAAGTATCTGCTGTAAATCTAAAAAACTGAGTCATAGATTTTGCAAAAACATCTCTCATTCTACTTCTCCTAATGCTTGGCTACATATATGTTCATAAATAGGTCTAAAATCATCTATTGTTAAAGGTGTAATCATATTTTCATTACATACTTTAAAATATGTTTTCCATGCTGTTTCTAGTTGTTTTTCTGTGTACCATATCATAGGTCGTCTACTGCCTCTCCAGTTTTCATTGATTTTTCTACTGCGTCTCTTTCTTTTGGACTTAATTGCGATTGCGGACCAATCTTCAAACTTTCCCAATCAACTTCTGATGAAAAGCTTGACATTACATTACTTCTCATTTTAACACAGTTAAATGTCATACATCTATCTTCTTGTTCCCATGTTTCTAATGAGTAAGCTGCATCGGCTGCATCTAATATTCCTTTTGCAAATCTTGCTTCTCCACTCGCATCAGTTTGGTATGGGGCAAAGACTAATGTTTCATAGTCTTGAGCAAATATTTTCAGTCGTTTACTAACTTCTATTTGCTCTGTCCAATCATACTGCCCTGAGCGACTTGGCACATTGTGGCGGCGAACTTGGTTGAGATAATCAACTATGATTATTCCAACATCGAGAGTCTTTACTTTTTTATCAAGTTCAGACTGCATTCTCGATAAACTAAGTGCTGGGTCATAAACTACATCTATCTGCCTTTCTTCATCTAGTTTGAGTTTTGACAGAGAAGTATGAAATTTTTCAAAATCTCTATCTCGTTCAAAGTCGTGGAGAGCTTCGTCACTTTCTTGAAAACGACCTGCCCACCAACCTCCGACTAGATTCCATTCTTCACTAGAAAGATTCTTACTGCGTAATCTCTTGAGAGGTACACCAGTTGAGATAGAACAAACTCTTTGAAGAATTTGTCTACTATCCATCTCTATAGTAAAATAAATGGCAGAGCGACCTGAGTCATAAACTGTACTTGCTAAATTACAACAAGTTACAGACTTACCAGCACCCCGTCTGCCTCCCACAAGCACCAAGTCTTTGGGAGAGAATTGTATTTGTGAATCATATTCACTATTTAATCCTAAAGGTAAATACCTAGAGAGTTCAACATCATCTTCAAAAAGATTGATAGCCTGCATACTTTCTTCTGGCGGCTTGACATCTACTTTATCACTTACCTTTAGAACTATCTCTTGTAGTCCTTCTATGTTTTCTTCTGCTGTTGCAATAGCTACTGTACTATCAACAAATTCATCTAATTCATTTAGTATTTCACTTTGGGTAAATTCATTCTTGAGATAATCTAATAACAGGTCAGCAGAAACATCTACTTCAACAGTTTCCATTGCGACTACTTTTTCTTGTAGACTTCTATCTCTTAATCCTGCTTTAAATTCTTCCAGACTAGGAAGTTCTTGATATGTGTCAATATGTTTGCTTAGTGCACGATAAATCCCTTGGTACTCGCTGGGAAGATAAATATCTTTCAGCCCTGACCAAGTGTCAAAGTCATTTTCAACAATGATTTGTTTAATTAAAGCACTAGCAATATTCACTTATCTCTCCCAAGAATAAGTAAGGGAGCGAACTCCCTTACTTAAACATTGCTAATTAACCGATTTCTTTTTTGGCAGCTCCATTGTAATTAGCACATTGTAGACCTCTTCTGGTCAACATTGTTTTTACGCCTCTTACAGTCTTGCCAATTTCGTCAGCTATTTCCTCAACAGTCATACCTGCAATATCAAGGTCAGCTAAGACATCAGCCTTGCTAGAACCTTTAGTTTCTTTTTGCTTTGGTATTCCGTCAATGTCTCCACTTCTAAGTAAAGATAAAGCTTTTCCTCTGATAGAGTTTACAGATTTGCCTAGGGCGTCTGCAATTTCTTCAACAAAGGAACCATCTTTAACCATAGAAACAAAAGTACCTTCTTCTTCAGGAGTGTACGTTCTTACTGTTTCTTGCTTAGGAGCAGGTTTTACATGACCAGTAAGTTCCATTGATAGAATCTTACCTTGAATTGATTTTGCTGAAAATGCTCCGCTTTCAAAGTTAGAAGCAATTTCTGCATAAGTGTAACTTCCAGAATTGTCAGTTACAAAGTTTCTTAGAGTATCTTCTTGCTCTTGGCTAAAAGATTTACTCGCAGATGCTGAAGCTAATTCAACATCATATCCCATTTTTCTCAATTTAGAAGAAACACTTCTTGTAGAAGTTTCTAATTGCTCAGCTGCTTCAGCAACTGTAGCTTGAGTAACGGGGCTTTCAGAACCTACAAAGTTTTCTAACTCAGCAGTTCTTTCATCTGTCCACTTAGGTAGTGCCATGATTATTCTCCGTGTTTAATAATTGTTTTATATTGTTATATACTGTTATGCCCATTGAATGAGCCTTCTGTGTTTTTGCACTTTCGATTCCACTTTCGTTTAGCAAGTAATTAACATCTTTTGTGAGATTGTCCTTTACATCAAATCCGTTCTGCATTAAAATTTGCTGTGCAATAGCTTTAGTCTTATATGACTTCAGTTTCCCTGTGATACAAACTGTTCCTTTACTCCTTTCTTCAGTAAAGGTTATCTCACAAGTAAATGAAAACGGCAACTCGTAAAACTTTTCGGAATGAAAAGTGTTTTCTAACCAACTAACAAGGTTCGATGCCGCTTTAGGCCCCAGACCGACTTCGTTACATTTTTCTAGGGTTATCTCGCTAATAGTCGAAATTTTATTTCTAAGCTTGTTTGAAGCGCTTTGACCTATCAGCGGTATCGAAAAAGCTGGTAAGAGAGTTATTAGGTCGGCAGTCTTACTTTTATTAATTTCTGCGTGTAACTTTGTACCTAGTTTCTCTGAACCCAACCCTTCTATTAAATCTTGTTCGGTTAGATTATAAATATCAGAGATTGAGAATAGGTCGAGTCTTTCTATAGCTGCTGGTCCAAGTCCTTTAATCTTTAAAGTTTTTGCAAAATGCTCAACTTTTTTGGTAGATTGAGCAGGACATTCGTTTTTATTCATGCAGTATAGTATATCCTTTTGCCATACAAGTTCTGCGCTACAGGCAGGACAATGTGTGGGTGGAACTATTTCTCTCAATTCTTTCTTCTCCAATTTTTATATTAATATATTATAACAAATCGGACATGATTTGTCAAGAACTATTTTTCGGGAAGTCCCGAAGAATGAGCGAAGAAATTTTAAAACACTCTGTATGTCCACCAAATTTGACTTTGGGCTGATAACTGTCGTCTTTAAATTTTTCATGTAGCAATTGCTCAACTTGCCACACATTGAATAGGGTAGAGTGGTAGGTTCTTTGTATTCTTAAATCATATCCTCTAAAGCCTCTACTTCTTTTTATGACATGACGCCAGTCTTTTCCACTAGCAATACCAACTTTAATACATTCTCTTTCAAATGTTTCTTTATTTACTAAAATAACTCCATATAATACTCCTTCTCTATCACATTCTTCGGGATAGTTTTTAAAGTATGTAGCGTTATATATTCCTCCAGCCATTAGTAAGTTGAAGCAGGTTTCATATCAACACAAACTTTCTGCCCAGCTTCTGTAGTACCACAAAGCATAGTGCCTTTAATTGGTTCTTGACAAATAGGGTTTCCTTTTACATTGAAAAAACAAAGATTTGTACTTTGTTTTGCTCCCCAACTTCCTTGTATTGATGAACACGCAACTATGGCGAATCCAAATAAATAAATAAACATACAAACGTAAATAAATTTTAATTTTCTCATTTAATATCCTGTATAATAAACTGTTAATTCTTCTCCTTGCATTATAGGTCGTACTGTGTACATTCTTGAAAATTCGGTTTCTACTACTATAAAACAGTTAGGATTCTCACTATGATTAATGAAGCCTCCGAGTGGAGTTCTTTGTCTACCTAAATCTTTTTTAATAGGTGCTATATGTGTTATACCTATACATATCTTTCCATCTAAATCAAACTTAGCAAATACTCCCATGCCCTCAATGGGCGAGTAGTCTAAGTGTACGATGTCTGGCAGAGGACGATAGCTATCTTCAAATCTCTCTTTGCTCACTTTCTTCTTCTGCTATTAAGCTGAATTTACATTCATTCATGTTTGACACTCTATACTGAAAGTCTATAGCATCGCTTAGTCTTTCAAATGTATATTCTGCTGCTACAGGTTTGTCTTTAAACTCAACTTTTATTTTATAATTAAACTTCATAATTAGTTCACTCTTGATATTACTTGGGGGATAATTCCTCCTGCCCTTATAACCTCTACCATGCAGCCTATTTCTAGTCCAAGACCTTCAATTACTGCACTATTATGTAAAGTTGCTCTAGATACTATAGCGCCATCAATATTTATTGGCTCTAGTACAGCCACTGGCGATATTGCACCACTCTTTCCTACTTGCCATAGTACATCTAATAGTTTTGTTACTATGCCATCAGGCTTTTCTTTTAGAGCAAAAGCTCCTCTTGGGTGTTTTGATGTATAACCAAGCTCTTCAAAGTAATTATTACTATCTACTCTGAATACTTCGCCATCATGAGGGAACTCTAAATAAGGACTATCTATGCAGGTTTCAAATCCCCACTCATTAAGTTTTATTAAATTATCAGTATAAGACTCCTCTAAATAGGGGTGTATTCCATATGCTATAAAGAATACTTGTCTTTCTTTAAACTGAAATAAAGATTTTAAACTTAATGCTCCCGCTGCATAATTTCTTGCATTAGGAATTGTTTTAGGAGCCACTAACTCTCCTGTTATTTGAATAGGTATTGCTGTGGCTTCTTCGGGTAAATCGAATTGTAATAATTCTCTCATTTGTGGAGTACAATCTAGTCCTGCTTTACCGTCTCCTCTAGTTAATGCTTGATTTAGCTTTCCATTTAAGTATGTTAAAGCTACTGCAGCACCATCTAGTTTAGGAGAAACTACTACAGGGTTTCTTCCATAATTGGGAGGCTTATCTCCTTCATAGACTTTTTGTAAAGAATACATGGGATATAAATGTTTAAACCTAGAATCTCTAGGCTCAAGTTCATGTCCAATATCATCTATTAAACCTGAACGCTTTTCTAATGTGTCGTATAATTCATCAGGTATTAGAGGCATCCCATTATAATATGCTATTCTAGCTCTGTTTATAAACGCTTCTAGTTCTGTTGTTGGATTATAACTCATCTTCCTATATCCTTTACTTCATTTTTAGGTATAACTTGATAGGCTCCTTTGTTGTATGCTGGAGCCACAGTATGTTTTCTACTTTCTTCAAGTTTCCAATCTGTTTTTGTTGTAGAATTACTCGAAACGGATTTAAGTCTTTCAAGAAACTCCTCTTTCGTAGAGCAAGGTTTCTTGGCGCTCCGTAAGGGATTTGAACCCTTGCTAACTGCTCGACAGGCAGTCGTCCTGACCTGACTAGACGAACGGAGCTTTCCTTTTCGTTTGAGTTTGCGACCGAATTGGTCATAATTCATACTACCTTTAATAATCATAAATATATTATACTAAGTTTTAAACTAAATGTCAAGAACTATTTTTAGGTGAGGTAAATTTGGTCTAGGACTTCTTTAAATTCCTGCTCAATAACTTCTTTGCTCTCGGCAAGAGAAACTATTTCAAGCATTCCAGCAAGTAAGTTCCTAGTATTATTGAAATCTATCGGCATGGTAATGCCATCTTTACTAGGTTTCCAGACTTCTTCGAAGTCTAGATAGTATTTTCTTATTGATATGTATTCTGTGTCTCGGAAGGTATTTATTACAAGACGCACTTGTTCTGTGTCAGTTTCCTGAATTACTTTTTCATAGATACTTGGTGCCGTTAAATCAATCATTTTTTAGTATTTTATTTAACGGAAGTATACTAATTACACTTCTAAATTTAAGTAATCTATAAGAGTCAGTATCCCAACAAAACAAAAGTACGGTGGAAGAGTCTTCCTTTGCACGAGTTTTCTTTTCTTGTATATACTTCGTAGAGAAATCTCTAGTACATATATTGTATTTTTGTTTTCTTGACCTTAAACTTTTATAGGTTATTACTGCATCCCCTGCTTCATCAACCTTCTTCTTGAAGTCGTCTTTTGTCATTTTTCCTCCGAACTAATCCAACAAAATCTTTTGAATCGTTAGTTGTCGAGGTGGTAACAACAGGTACAGTAAAAGCAAGGGGCTAATTACAACCCCTTGCCAGCAACAGCAATGCTAACTGTGTATGTTCTCTACTATATTGGCAAAGTAAACGGCTGCTTTTCCAGTAAGTTTAGCGATAATTGCTTCATCAACATTTTGTCCAGCATCTACTAGAACTGAAGTTAATTTAGCTTGTGCATCAGCTACACTTACTCTTCCGCCACCATTTCCATTTGATTTACTTGATGTAGAAACAGGGTTCTTTCTTACATATACTCCAGCTTTTGTGAGTATCATTCTTACCCCGTTTGGAGATTCGCCTAGCTCTTCAGCTATATCTTTAACTATCTCCACAGAAGTATCAGGTGTTGGTTCTGCTTCCTGATACATTTCAACTGCTTGCGCTTTCTTTGCATCGTCCCATGCCATTCGTTTTCTCCGTGTTTTTCCAAATTTTAATTCGTATTCGTTACGAGTTGATGTGTTTCTAAAGCCAGGTGCCCAACCAGTTGCTTGAATCATTTGACTGTAAAATCTATCACTCATAACTTACTTTTTCTAATTATTATATTATACTAAAAATTAGAGGTGAAGTCAAGAACTATTTTTCACTTACTCAGAAAAATGCTTATCTAAAGTCTGTAAATCTTCCTCAGCAGCGGATAACTTTGAAAGTTCTCCTCGCATTGCTTCTATGATGTCTGGGTGTTCTCCAATGCCTGCAGGATTATCAAAATAAACAGTTAGATTTGCTTTGTGCTTTGCTACTTCTCCTTGTAAGTGTAGTTTTAATAATTTTAATAGTTCACTTTTCATTCTCTTTTCCTATGATAAAACTTTTTTGATTATGAAGCCATTGTTGTAAAAGCAACATTTGCTTCAATTCATGAGAACTATCCGTAGAATTACCTAAATTTCTTTGATGCAGGTCTATTGCTCTAACAATATTAGCTACATGGTCTTGCCACTCAACTCTATGAGTGGTTGTAAATTCTCTTTTAGGCATTTTACTCATTTCATAAATTTCTTTCATTGTTCAAGTAACATACAATCCATGTATACTTCTGAATCGATTTCCATCCATTCTTTGCAAGTATTCCATGCATCATTGTTAGGTTCTCCTAATGGTTGATTAATACTACAACTTGTTAAAAGTATTAAAAACATTTTACTGATTGTGTTTTCTCTTTTCAAGTTTTTGTTCCCAGTCCTCTATAGCTTTTCTTATTCCTTCTTCTGCTAAAATTGAACAATGCAATTTAATTGGAGGAAGTTCTAAAATATCAGCTATTTCTTTATTTGTTATTTGTTTTGCTTCTTCGATTGTTTTACCCTGTAGCATATCTACGAACAAAGATGAAGAAGCAATGGCGGAGCCACAACCATAAGTCTTAAATTTGACTCCATTTATTATTCCTTCATCATTGAGACGAAGTTGTAGTTTCATAACATCGCCACATGCGGGCGCTCCCACCATAGCTGTTGCTACATTGGGTGCCTGCGGGTCAAATTTACCGACTGCAAAGTCCTTTGGGTTTTTAAGGACTCCTTCAAATCTATCTACTACTTTTTTACTGTATGCCATTTTATGTGTTTATTCCCATCATTCCTTTTGCAAAACCTTTTATAAAATCATTTGTTACATTAGGTATTAACATAACTATAACTAAAAAAGGCATAACTAAAGAGAACAGAAAAAATACTACAAAGGCGGCTCTAATTTTTAGCCTGACCATTATATTATTCGGCTGTGCTGCTCTAACAAAGTTCCATGCAGGTATGTATAAACTATACATAGCTGTTAAAACTCCTGCAAAATAGAATACTGCTATTGTGGTGGTTAATTCCATATTTTTTTCCTATCACAAATATTGTTCCAAGTGTCTAATACTCCCTATATCATAAGCGAGAGCAAAACTATTATAGCCTGCTTTTCTTCCGTCAATCCACGGCATAAGCGAATCATTTAAATCGCAAGGCGTTAAAACATCAACTTGATAACCTTTAGCGCCATACTTTTGTAAATAATCACACTCAGATAAGCCAGGCTTGGTTCTTTGATACTCAACTGTTATTTCGTGTTTAATTATACCGAAATTGTTTTCTCTTGGAAGCCAAACTTTTTCACCCACTTGGAATTCGTCTGCTACACATTCATCAGGAAGTAATGTATCTCTCTTTTTATTATAATTAGAAGGTTGTTTTTGTGGAACACCCAATCTATTTATAATGTTTTTTACAAATGCAGGAGAACGATACATTCCCTCTGCAATAGTAGATACATTCTGTCCATCTATGTAGCCCCTTACGACTTGACTAATTTCTTCTTGAGAAGCAGCCTTGCCTCTCTTTTCTGCTTTAAACCTCTCCTTTCTAGCAAGAGTTTGTTCAAAGTCATCAATTATATTCTGAAGTCTGGTCGTGTTATACCTAATATTCAGAAGTTCACAAGCTTCTTTCTTTGTGATAGGACTATCTTGTCTTAATAAGCCGATAACCTTACTGATATTTTCATCAGTAAGGTTCTCATGAGCTTTCTTTTTTACTACTCTCATTGTCCCGAAATCCTTTTTTCAGTCCAAGCTAGTTCTTCTTTCCACCAGTCTGGTTGTCCTCTGACCTTCCAAGTTGCGAAGGTACCTTTATCTTCATGGTAGAATTTTCTGTATGCCTTAATTGCATTATCTCCTTTGCATGACTCAGGCATAGCGAGTGCAAAGGGCGTAAGTCCACGCCGAGGTATATCGAGTACGGGGAGGTTAGAAACGACTTCATGCATTGACTTGTGAGACTTACCTCCATATCTATATCCATACTCTTTGTTGAGTTCATCTGTAAGTTCATATAACCATTCGTAGTTTTCGAGACTGCTACGTACCCAAATACTACAAGGGTGATTATGCATAGTAGGAAGGTAAGGGAAATCACGAGGGTCGTTTGTCTTGTGCTTTCTAACTTCTTCCCATTCTTTGCTTTCGAGTTTTCTTGGTATGAACCCTGCATATTTGTTTATCCAATGTGCCGTGCACAATAACTGTGCAGACTCTAATATCATTTTGATAATATGTTTATCGCAGTGATACTGCGCACACTTTTCAATGTTTTCATCTAATATAAAAATATTCATAATGATATATTATACTAAAAATGAAACTAGAAGTCAAGAACTATTTTGAGTTTATCTTATCTTTTGCTGTGCCTGCATATAGTCCAAACCATGCTGCACCAGCTCCTACAATAATACTTATAAGACCTGACTGCTCTAATGTTGGAGCCTCTAAATCCATAAACCACATTGTAGAATAGTATAGTAAAAACATATACACACCTAAAAAGGCTCTTGGAAATATTCTCCATGCGTCTACCATAGCAGATAAATGTATCCATTTTTGCCATGGATTAGCTTGGTCATTGTTTTCTAACTCAAATATTTTTTGTTTTAAGTCATTATTTTCTTGTATCATTTCCATAAACTTGTTAAGGTCTATTTCTACTTCATTTCGAGACATATCTCCGCTAAATTTTTCATCAGCCATCACTATTCTCCTCAGCCCATTTTCTAACGGACTCTTTTGAAACTTCTTCTTGAGTTTCTAATGCTATTACTCTGTCCTCTAATTCTTCTATCCAATCTTCTAAATCTTCAAATCTAGCTTGAGCAGCAGGGTTTTTATCAAACCATTTACTTGCTTTTCGCATAGCCCACCACTCTTTAATAAACTTTACCATTTTTCGCTGTAATGAAACTCGCCTGTATCATAATCCCAGCCGTTTGTTTGTTTAAAAACTTTTTTGCCATATGCGTCAAGATGTAGTTCTTCTTTACTAATAGGGTGTGAATATGTCATTGGGTCATGGTCTATACCTACATACTTAAATGCTTTTGAGCCTTCTGAATATCCGCCCTGCCCTTCTAATTTGCAAGGAGGAACATGGTCAAACTCACGCTCACATTCACAGTTATGTTTTACACTATACTTACCAATATCTAAATTACTGCCATAGATGTACTCTCCATTAGTCATCTTCATATAAATCATTTCATGCACTTGTGCCATTGTCATTCCTCTTTAAAACTTTTTCTTGTTCTTCAATAAATTCCATATAGGGACACTTGTCCTCTTTCTTTTCTTCTTCTTTCTTAAATAAGTTTTTATACCAACTAATCAGCACTTGTTGTTGTTACCTCTCTATAATATACTATTACTTGTTGTAATTCTGTTATAAACCTTTTTAGTTCTTGGGTATTGTATGCCATCAGTTCATAGTCTGGAACAGACATTGCAAAAAATACTATTTGTCCTTCTTCTTTTTTAATTCTTTCTAAAAATTCATCAATATTCTTTTCAGAAACAACATACCATTTTGGTTCTTTTAAATCTATTTCTCTTGGTAGCTCAGGTTGTATTATTTGTCTATCAATGGGTTTAGCGCTAACTTCAATCTGTCTTGTCGTTGCACAGTTCGTTAGCATTACCATCAAGACAATCAATATTCCTACTAATTTTTTCGATACCATCAAACACCTCTTTTGTAGCTTTATTAGCTCTTGTTTCTATTAAGCCAGGCTTTGCAGCTGCTAGCTTTGTTAAATTATGTCGTCTAAATATGTCAAGATAGCGATTCATTTCTTTTTGTGCTTCCTGACTCTTTTTAGTTAATGCTGTTATTTCTTTTCCTTGTGTAGCAAAATCACTCTGTAAAGTTGCTATTGCTTCTTCTTGAGTTTGTACTGCTACTCCTAGTTGAGCATTGTTTTCTCTCAACCTTTGATTATCAATCCATAACCAAGAACACGCTATTCCTAGCATTATTATAATTCCTATAAATACTTTACTCATTGTCCACACACTACAAAGATACCATCAACAACTTGACAATTATCTCCTTTGTTCAGCATTATACTTCCTGCTGAAGCTTCTTTTTTACTTTCTGTTATAAATTTTTTACTTGCTTCATCATACGAAACAACTCTATTTTGTTCACTACAACTTAGTCCTAATATTGTAAAACTTATTATTGTAAATATAAATACAGGGCTAAAGTTTATTAATAAGTTTTTATTCATTATCTAATTCTATCCATTGTTTTGTTGGAGATAAAAAATCACTCGACTCATACTCCATAGTTGTTAATATAATATCTCCTGAGAAAAGTAGTCTATCAGAAGTTGCGATACCAGCTTCAGCAGTATGCATTAAATCTGGAGGTATTATTATAAAATCATTTGGTCTAACTTCTATTTTAAATTCTAATCCGTTTTCTTCCATTAATACTAACCTATTATTACCATCACTCTTTGTATAAAAAACAAAACCTAAATGTGCATAAGCATGGTTATGAGGTTTATGAGGAATTTTTTCCCCTTTTAAATACTGTATATTCCAAGAATTTACAAGGTATTTTTTATACTTTTTAGGTAAATATATATCAAGTATATCATTTACTTTTTTTACTGCAAAAGGTAAATCTTTTAAGATATTTCCATCTTTACCTTCAGATGAATGAGGGTATTTATTACTTAAAAGATTTAAAACTTTTAACTCCTCATCTGTAAAATTTATCCTTGTTTTCCAATACATTAAATTCTTTTTCTTATTTCATCTGCTATAAAGTAGCCTACTGCTACCCATAAGGTCAAATTAAAAATAAAGAAAAATATTTTTTCAGGAATGGTAAAAATCCATACCACTAGTTCCATCTTCTTCCTCTTTTATTAATCGTTGTAAAAACCAATTAGCTTTCTGTAAATCTTCTAATCCGTTCTTTTTTTCATATCTCCACAAGTATTTTATTATACTTGCTTTTAAATATCCTTTAAACTGTTGCTTATCTAATGATGCTTTTATTGCATCAATACATTCTATGTCGCCTGATTTATAGTGGTCAGGATTTATACTATCTGTAGACTTTTCTTTTGGTAAGTCTCCGATTGTACCATATCCTAAAGCTGAACGAGTTATACTTTTTGTTAAATCTACCTCTTTCATTACCACCAAATCTTGCAATAATTGTAATACATTATAAGGGGCTTGACTACTTTTGAGTCTTTTATTTTATCATTTAAAGCTTTATTTGTATATGGAAATACAGCTTTCAGCATTACTTTACTAGCAATAAGAACTGCTAGTATAATTAAAAATATTTTCATAAATTTTCTCTTTGTTTTCGTTTGTGTTTTAGATACCTCAAGTATCTTTTCATGTTTCTTTCTATTCTATAGTTCATATAGAGTTTAAATACTATAAGTCCAACTATTATTAATACATTTAACCAAATAACAAACACTACCAGCCGCCATCGCCTTTCTCCTCTTTTTTCTTTTCAAAGTGGAACCTGCCCGATAGTCCAAGTACTGTAAATAAGGTACATAAGCTAATAAATGCCAATATACCAATAACCGCAAGGGTTACTTCCATTATTATTATTAAATTCATGTCATACATCATAGTTGCATAAATTGATAAAATTCATACGCTGTAATCAAGAGATATGCTATTCCTAAAATAATAAGTATATCTCTAAGGCTTTTTATGTGTTTCATTTATCTTCTGTTTTGTTAAAATTAAATCTGCTTGTATATCAGCATTTTCTTCTCTGATTTTTTGCCCAAGCATTTGTGTAAATTCTTCGAGATATTCTTCTAAAGTCATACCTCTTTCATTAGCATGAGCGGCTGCTTTCATAAGTAATTCTGAGTTCAGTTTTAACTTATACATCTTCCCAAGCTTTTCCTTCAAATAATAAGGCTTCTGCTTCTCGTCTACGAACAAGTCCATTTAAGACTTCTCCACCTGCCTTATTCCATCTTTTTATCTCATAAGGAACTTCATTAAATAATCCTTGATTTAATACTTTTAATAAGGTAGACTGACCAAGATTGGTTGGTCCGAGGTTATATACCCATGCAACCATTGCATCAAACTGATTTTGTTCCAGTCCTAGTTCTACCATATTATTAATATATCCTTCATATTCTACAAGTTCTTCTTCAAGCATTTGTTCTGCTTTCTTTAAGGATATGTTATCTCCTTCTTTAACTCCCTTTGTATGTCCATATCCAATAGTCCATACTCCAACTGAGTCTTGATAGGCTTCTAACTCTATTCCTTCAAACTTTTTAATTAAGGCTATGCCTTCTTTACTTATCTTCATTTTTTCTCCAATGCATACAGCCTCTTTCTTTCCATATCTTACGATACTTCTTCATTCTAGCTTCATGCTTACTTTCTGCTTTTTTATACTTAGACATGACATCAGCGGCATCATCTACTGCTGAAGGTAATTCATCTCTAGGGTAATATGGTACTCCGTCTAGTGTATGCTTCTTCATATCATTTAATAAATTCTTCGAGTTCTGCATAACCACCTATGTGTAATAAAGAATTATCAGGTTTTACTGAGTCATCTTCATTGTATTGCTTAAATATTTGAGGCATAGTTCTAGCAGTTGGAGCCAACTGCATGAGTTCACTTATGCTATAATCTACACCGAGTTGATAATAACTAAAGTTAATTTCTTTACTACTACACAACTGTTTAGCTTTATCGCAAAAGGGGCAATCCTCTTTACCATAAATTTTAATCATTATTTAATCCTATATAAAAACTCTCGCCACAACCACATCTAGCTGTTTCAAGAGGGTTTGTAAATGTAAATTCTTCTCCAAACTTATCTTCTACCCAATCCATATTGGTTTGAGATAGAAAAGGTAAGTTCTTTGAGTGAACATACAGTATTTTTTGATATACAATATCATTTAAAGTTGGTTGTTGATACTCTAACTTTAAATCATACTTATATCCACTACAACCAAATTGAGTTAAATATAGGCGAACGCCGCAGGCATCTGCTGCGGCAATTCGCTGTTGTAGTTTTTCAACTGCTTGTTTACTAATTTTCATAGTGTATTAAATTGAAGTTGTTCCCCAAAGTAAAAATGCTACTATACATAATATCAATGTAAATGGCATGTTGTTTTCCACTTCTTGTTTTTCAAAATCATACAATTTTCTTACACCCTGTCTTAGCGTTCTAGCTATTAATTCCACTATTTATCTCCAAAATCTTTCGTGTGGAATTTGGAGTTCTAGACAAGGCGATTGTCAATAAGCCATTTGCTAATTCGACATTGTCTACTTGAATGTCGGCATTAATAATGAACTTTCGTTCAAAAGACTTGAGACTTAATCCCTGATGAACAAACTGCTCTTCTCGGGATAGTTTTTGTTCTTTCTTCCCTCTTACGAGTAATTCAGTCTTATCCTGAACTAACTCTAGTTCTTCTTGTTGCCAGCCTGGCACAGCAATCTCTAAACGAAAACTGCCTGCTACTGTATTCTCGACTATGTTATATCTAGGGTAGGAGGTATCTGAGTTCTTCATATACCAGTCGTTTTCCATACCTAGCCAAATTTTGCTAAAATCAATCGTCATAATTATTCCTCCAAATGTTCACGATTTGTTAAACACTTTGTATCTCCTAATCGGTAGATACACCAAATATCGAGGTATTACTATAATACTCCCGATACTTATATTATATCAAAAACATACCAAAAAGTCAAGAACTATTTTTTAGTTTACTCGTCAAAATCGATTTGTTTCTTCTCTTTCATGTAATCTAGCGTAGCCGAAATGCCTTCTCGTTTGCCTAATTTATAAGCGCCCCAAATTGCAAGTGCTAGCCATGCTAAATATGCATAGTCTATTTCATTCATAAATATATTATACCAAAATAAAAGGGCGAGGTCAACAACTATTTTTTGACATCTCAAAAATACTTCTTGACATTTGGTTAAGATTTTAGTATAATACATTCTATGACTAAACAATGGACAACGCCAGAAAAGCACAAACTCAAAAAGTATTACAACGCTGTTGAAACAAAACAGTTGTTGCTATTATTTCCTGGGCGTTCATTACAGTCAATTCAATCACAAGTCCACTACTTAAGAAAAAGAGGGTGGACTTTTCACACTAGGAGAGACAATGCCATCGATTGATTGTAAAAATATGCCAACTCAAAAAGCTTTACGCATATTCAAAAGAAAATGTGATAACGCTGGAATTGTTCTCGAAGTTCGTAAGCGTCAGAGTTATGAAAAGCCGAGTGCCAAGAGGCAAAGGTTGAAAAACGCTGCGCGTAGACGCAATCAAAAGGAATTAAGCAGGATAAAATCACTAGCTTTAGAGGCAAAGAGGAAGGATAGACTTATTCCTTAATTTCACTAAACATCTCACATAAGCAAAAATAAAATATTTTATCATTTAACTAAGGTATCGGAACTCAGCGTTCCATGACCTGAGAAAAAAATTTCTTGCGTTTTTGATAAAGTCATGGTATAATATTTATATTAAAATAACAGTTAATCACAACAATCTACAATTCATCATCTCTCTTGATGACCTTGCTTAATGACACTTCGTGTGAAGAAGAGCTCTGTAGCGCAAGCGAAAGAGCTTACCTTCGAAGTTGTCGTTAGTAGCAAGGAAGACAACGATGCAACTTAAGTTAACTAACTGTTACTAATAAAAACCAATCAAAGTTGCATTACACAATCCATATTTCCACAATTTACTACAAATTCGTCCAAATTTTCTCTGATTTTGCGATATTTTTATTGAAGTTATGTATTAACTTTTCTTAAATTTATACCCTAGTCTTCTAATTATTCTCTAGTTATATTAGTTTTACTACTTAGTTTTATTACTGGGATTTTTAAACCCCGTAGCGACCCCGTTAAGAGTTTCGAGTTCGTTGCAAACCCCGCTACAGAGTTTTCTTTTTACTTGGCATAGAATGAGTCTTGAACAATTCTCACATTTTTACTTTCTGTAGTAAACCTAAATCCATCTTCATCTTCTAGTGTTATTCCCACCTTTCCATTCAATGTTACTAGTGGCTTTGGCTCACCTACTACTCTAAAATAATGTCCTCGTTCTCCTACTATTTCCATTAGTTTCATATTGTTTGGTAGCACTTTTGCTACTCTTTTAGTCCATGCACTCATTGGTTCTCCTTAACTGTTGCAGCCAATACTTTTAAATCAGCTTTGGGCGATTTCTCAAGTCCAGCTATATCTTGATAGCTTATGCCTAAGGCAATTGCTACATTATCTACTAGCTCTCTTTTAGTTATTGGACTCTCTCCAGTCTTAGTTTTGTACTCCGACTTTTGATAAACTCCTTCCCTCGATAGCTTTCCAATTACAGATTTTACACTTTTATTTAATTGTTCAGCTAGTTCTTCTACTGTTTGCCTTGTAGGACTTTCCTTATATTTTTCTTTCATAAGGTCTACTTGTTCTTCTGTGTAGTTCACAGTCATGCTATCACTCCTAACTCTTTTGAGTTTTCTTGGTTTTTTAGTTCTCGTTGATATAGTTTTTGTAAGTCTGATACTTCAGCTTGTGTCATTCTCATGTCGTCTGCTGTTCTAGCTATTGCTTGTAGATAGGTAAATCCGCCTTGCTGGTATTCTTTAACGCTATCCCAGACTTCAAAAGCTATTGGGTTAATTTTCGTTGTCGATTTCATGCAACTCCTTTATTCTTCCTAGTATTGTTTCGTATTCTTTATTTAATACTAACAATTCTTTATTAATAATGTCTAATTGGTCTAATAGAGTAGTCATATCTTCATCACATTCTCTTAAATACTTCTGTAATGCTTCTATCTCTTGTATTCTATATTTATTACCAATTCTTTGCTTGTTTAGTAATTTTGGGAACTGTAGTATCTTTTTTTCGTTCTCTTTCACTTTTCAACTCCTTAAATACTTATCTAATAGTGCTTCTCCTTTTAGTCTTTCACCAAAAAGCATTTTAGCACCAGTGCCATGTATCTCTCTAACGATTGTTCCATCATTATAGGTAGTATCAGTAACATAGCCACACCTCATAGGATTTGGGTAATCATATCCTACTTGTGTATTATCTGTGTTAAATATATGAACTTGTACTACTCCTCTAGCCCATTCTTCAGCTTCTAAAATTAATTTTTGTTTTAGTACTGCACTTTTGAACTCTGTCATATATCACCTGCCTCTCTGTTTTCACTTCTGTGAACATCAAAGCCGTTCGGATAACGCTTCTCTAGCTTATTTATATTCTCCTGCATTACATCTTCTGGCTCAAAGCCTAGTGCTTTACAACCTTGTACCCAATACCAGAGAATATCTCCTAGCTCTCTTTTCATGTGGAAGCGTTCTTCCTCACTAAATTCTTTGCCTTGAAAGATAATTTTCTTACTTATCTCAGCAAACTCTCCACTCTCAGCTAACATTCCTACTGATGATGTCAATAGTCTTGGTATGTTAGCTATATTTTTTAAATCATCTAAACGACCTATTAAAGCCATGTGATGTTTAGACTCATCACTTGTAGTTTCATCTACAAATTCTGCATAATCATTAATTTTTATACTCATTTAACTCCTGCTTTTGTTAAAGATTTAGCTTTAAGAAGTAATGCTTCTCCCCACTTTTCATCTTTAGCTTGGTGATGTTGGTTCATAAGCGAACCATATCGTTTTAAACTGTGAAAAGGTACAATTTGATTATCCGATAGAATACATACTATATCTTTCACTTGTTTTTTAGAGGGGACAAATCGCATTTCTGTAATTACTACTTTCAAGTCGCCTCTTGTGTAGACTAAATCGCCTACGGCTGCTTTTACTCCTTGTCGTATCATCTTCCTTGCCCTCTGTATTTTTTGTATGAACGCTTTTTATTTTTGTTCATGTGTTTAGTAGAGATTTTAGTTCTTCTACTTCGACCACCTTGTCCTTGTGATGTCGATTTCTTTACGCTTACGTGTTTCTGCGTAAACGCTCCTCTAGTTAGTCTAGGCACTATCCACCTCCTTTCGATTGTTGGATTAATTCTTGTAATGTTCTAGGTCGAATTCTTTGTTTAGGACTATTACTATCTATGTCCTCTACCATGTCATGCATTGTGTCTAAAATTAAATCTAACTCTAGATTTTGCTTTCTAGTTCCATTCTTGCGAATGTAGTTATACATTTTTTTGATACTTAGCATATTCCACCTACCTTTTGAGTACGAACTATCTTAACGCCTCTACGAACTAATTCGTTTCTGCACTTCTGTTTTACTTTCGGTTTTACTCTGTCGCTGTTAATAGCTTCAAACAGAGCCTCTTTTGTCATTTCTTTTACATAAAAGTGCTTGACTGGTTGTCTATCCGTAGGAACGCCTCGAACATATACTCGCTCACTTGCTTTAAATTTCGTTGGCATTTCTACTCCTTAATGTTTTTGTACTTGTTTTTGTTCCATTAGTGCGACTCCGATAAAGAACTCTAACTGTGAAGCAAGTTCTTTATCTTCATCTACTAATACTTGTGCTACAGTTTCAGTTTTCAACTCTTTAAAGTTTACTACTTTAACTAATAGTTGTGCTAGCATAGTTTCTAAATCCATACTAGCAACCATACCCTGCTGGGTACTCCTTCATGTCTGCCAAAAAGTCGCCAATGGTTTCCAAGTAATCTTGGTAAGTCCAATCCATGCTACTTCTATCATAAGCGAACTTCATAGCTTCTAATATGGCATTTTTATCATAATACTGCCAGCCTTGCTCTCCCTCAAAATGCTCTAGAATTTCTACTGCATCGAGATAGCCATAGATTATTACATCATTTGCTTTCTCCCACTTGGATAACTCTTGCCATGATTGAGATACTGAAAAGTCTGGCGCTTTGCTTTCTTCTGTCATTTGTTTTAACTCCTGTTTAAGCTGTTGCCTATCATAATCCTTAGCAGAAGCGTGTGCTCCACCTTTGTGGGTATTATACTTTGCTGTTAGATTTTTGATTTTCATATGAAAATTATACAGGGAATTAAGGAAGTTGTCAAGAACTATTTTCTATGACCTTAAAATTTTAATGTGGAATAAGTGTGAGATAAAAAGAAGCCACGACATGCGTGGCGAGAAAAATAAATTGAATTAGTTTTACTACTTTTAGTTTTCCTACTTATACTCGAGCAAAGTAGAGGTTTGTGGAGTTCGCCTATCTCTCCGACCATTGTCCCATGAGCACGATGGTACATTTCGCATGAGACGGGTGTACCGAACTTTTCAATCTTTAATAGTTCTTTCTGCGTCTAGTGATTAACACCTAACGGGAACATTGCCTCTCATGTTTAAATAGCTTTTGTTATTTATTTAAAGGTCGGATTTGTATAAAGCCTAAATACCGACTCTTGTTATATTATGTATTAAATTGACCGAAGCGCTTGACCTTTTTGCAGAAACTTAAATGTTCTCGAGTCTGCGACTCTCAAAAGTCAGATATCTCCGCTCGAACACTAGGCTTATCTAAGATTTACGCTAGAGTTTCGTTTTACTACTACTTACGCTAGGATTTATACTGCTCAAAAGCTAAAAGCTTTATTCTAGTTCAGCTACTATCATTCGCCTAAAAGGTAGTGCCACTTCGGGCAAAGTTGGAGTGGAATTACAGCGAACCTATATCTTCGCCGACCTCTCCGTTATTGTTTGCCTGAGAGTTTATCGACTGTCTCAGGCGGAGTCCACAAAATGTTTCTGTCATACAGTTTCGGTACTAAGCACAGGGCTGTTCTTCATGCCATATTCGATAGTGCATTTGTGTCTTTAATCACTAGGAGTCTTTAGTTTTCCAACTGCTAGATACTCACTAGCATAGATGGAGGAGTTCGCATATCGTTTAGAACTTGAGCCAAACCACCGACTCTCGTTTATTAGTGTTTCTTCGTTTTATATGGTAGCTGAAACACTTCCTCACTCTACATCATCGCTTT
>Ga0208159_1000055_pt1 | contig 38678 bp, 60 predicted proteins | sample 9_EtaG_FD_184082 | JGI IMG/M metagenome (GOLD analysis project Ga0208159, IMG submission 184082) | Marine viral communities from the Subarctic Pacific Ocean - 9_ETSP_OMZ_AT15188 metaG (SPAdes) (version 2) | ecosystem: Environmental > Aquatic > Marine > Oceanic | place: Pacific Ocean | collected... | reverse complement strand
ATAAATAAGGTGTTATTGTAACCTTATTATGGCAACAACTCAAAAGATAGGGTGGGGAAAGAAAACCATAGTTGGAGTATTGATATTTGTTGGTATTGTAAATGCTGGTGCTCTTATTGGAAATTCACTTAGACAACCAGTAAAACCAGTACAAGTCAATTACCCACCTACGGGAGATTATTCATCGTATAGTGTAACAGTAAATCCAGATGGTAGTTACACAATTGATTACAAAGGACATGATCCTACTGTTCTAGAATCTGGATCATATGTCGATACATCAAATGGTGTGTTTGGTATAGGTGGTAGATCTACAACCACAAGAAGAAATCAACATATTGCTGGAACTCAGAGTGAGGTATCAGAAGAGGGAAAGAACAATGCGAGATCAGAAGAGTGCATCAAGGCGGAAGGTGGAGGAGAGTCAAACGGTGCACTGGTGGGAGCTAGTGTAGCTTCTGGTTTCGCTCCTGCTGTTGCTGGTATTCCCTACGTTGGTTGGTTGGCCTCTGGTTGGTTAGTTATGTTTGGTTCTGATGTTGGATCTAGTGTTGGTGCTCAAATTGCCTCTAATATAAAAGGTTGTTAGATAAATAACTAAACAGAGGAGGCTTGATATGTTTGTAATTACTTCAAAAATCAAACATCAAGGAACAGATGTTATTGTTTATTATGTTGGTCATGGGACTGATAAAGATACCATTTGGTCTGACAACATAGATGACTCAATGGCTCTTGAATCCTTAGAAAGAGCTGAAGATATTTCGGAAGAACTTGTAGAAGTAACATCAATTAGATCACTCTAATGCCTGAAGATTCTAGAACACCATCATTTCACCAACTAGAAAATAGAAACTATCTATCACCTACAGGTTTCTACTTCACTGTTGTGAAAGCTCCTAAGGTAGGTTTCTTTGGGACTCAGATCAATGTGCCTACCATAAACTTACCAGAAGCTACTCAACCAACTTATCTGAAAAATATTCCTAGAGCTGGAGATAAGATGAGTTTTGAGGATCTTAGCCTCACATTCATGGTAGATGAAGATCTTGTCAACTTCATGGAGATTCAAAACTGGATGAGGGGTCTTGGTTATCCAGAATCTCTTCAGGAGATCTATAGGTGGCAAAATAAAACAACTGAAGTTGATTATCCCAATAGTTATAGAGACGAAGGTGGTTTGAATCTATTTTCAGATGGAACACTTCTAATCTATAACTCCCAACAAACTCCACACATGAAGGTTACATTTAAAGACCTCTGGCCTTCCAATTTAACACTTCTCCAGTTTGATTCACAACTAACAACAGAACAATTCTTGAGAGCATCTGTCACTTTTAAGTATACGATATATAATATTGAAGAGGTAGTTTGTTGTTAATATGATTGATCTGGAGACACTCCAGAAGATGTGGAATGAGGATTCTAAAATAGATCCAGATAATCTTCATACAGAATCACTGAACATTCCTTCTCTTCATGCCAAATACTATGATCTGTACAACAACCTGATGTTACTCAGGAAGAAAGCAGAACAACAAAAGAAAAACATTCGTCATGAAAGATATGAATATTACTCGGGTAAAGCGGACCCAGATGTTTATATTCAGAATCCTTTTCCGAAGAAGATTCGGGATAAAGAAACTATGGCAAAATATCTTGACGCCGATGAGAGACTCTCAGGAGTTTCTTTGAAGGTTGAGTATTATGATGTTATGTTAAAGTTCATTGAAGATATCTTAAAAATGATTTCACAACGAACTTATCATGTGAAAAATGCAATAGAATATATGAGGTTCCAATCTGGACTAGGGTAATGGAAGACGACAACGTTTTTGTACAACTAGATTTAGACATCGAGGATGTTCATGCCTTGTACAAATCCGTCTGCTTTCATTACGATAAGTGGCCTGGTGGTCATCCAGATGAACAGGCACAACTTGCCTTTATGAAAGATTTTCTGTATAGAATTGTTTTGGAATATAAGTTCGAACATATGAACTAAATATGTATAGGTGAAATCCTATATGAATGGCTGACTTGAGTATTCAGAAGGTGAACGAAGTTTACCTGAAGATAGAAACAGAACCACACATAGAACATGAACTTAGAGATAGGTTCACGTTTGAAGTGCCAAATATGAAATTCATGCCTCAGTATCGTAAGAGGCATTGGAACGGAGAGATTCACTTGTTCGATATGAGAACAAAGAGAATCTATGTTGGTTTGCTCGATAAGGTAGTTGCTTTCTGTGAACAATCAGACTACTCTTATGAGTTCCAAGAAAATAAATTCTATGGTCTTCCTTTCGAAGTCAATGAGATGATCTCCAAGGAAGGTGTCAAAGATTATATGGCATCAATCACTGGTCCTGATATCAAACCTAGGGACTATCAGATTGATGCTGTTTATGATGCATTGAGATACAACAGGAAACTTCTTATCTCTCCAACTGCATCTGGTAAGTCGTTCATGATTTACTCTGTAGTGAGATTTCATGTTGGTTTGAAGAGAAGAGTTTTGTTAGTTGTTCCTACTACATCTTTGGTGGAACAGATGTATAAGGACTTCGAATCATACGGATGGGATGCATCAAATCATTGTCACAGAATCTATGCTGGTAGAGAAAGAGTCAACACAAATGAAGTAACTATTACCACATGGCAAAGTGTCTATCAGTTGGATAGATCTTTCTTTGAAGAGTATGATGTGGTGATTGGTGATGAGGCTCATCTATTCAAGAGTAAGTCTCTTGTTGGTATCATGGATAAGTTACATCATGCAAAGTATAGATATGGGTTCACAGGTACTTTAGACGGGACACAAACCCATAAGTGGGTGTTAGAGGGATTGTTTGGTCCTTCATACAAAGTAACACAAACTAAGAAACTCATTGACGAAGGTCATCTTGCAACACTGGATATTCAGTGTATTGTATTGAAGTATGACCCTCAAAAGTTTGATGTGTTTGAGGATGAAATTCAGTTCTTGATTGGTCATCCCACAAGGAATAAGTTTATCAGTAATCTGTCTGTAGATCTAAAAGGTAATACTCTTGTGTTATATGCAAGAGTGGAATCTCATGGTGCTATACTTTACGACCAGATAAATAACAAAGTGGAAGAAGGAAGGAAGGTCTTCTTCATACATGGTGGTGTAGATGCTGAAGAAAGAGAAGAGGTCAGGCGTATCACTGAGGAACAGGATAATGCCATAATCGTGGCTTCTTACGGTACCTTCAGTACAGGAATTAATATTAAAAACCTACATAATGTAATCTTTGCCTCTCCATCCAAGTCTCGGATTCGTAATCTGCAGTCTATTGGTAGAGTCCTCAGAAAAGGCAAAAATAAGGTGAAAGCAAAACTCTACGATATTGCTGACGACACTACAAGTAATAATCGTAAGAACTACACACTGAACCACTTTATTGAAAGAGTTAAGATTTATAATCAAGAACAATTCAATTATGACATCACAACAATTAATATCAAAGAGTAAAAGGAGAACAGCCTATGGGCATCGAAGATGATTTCTACGCATCAGTTAAGTTAAGATATAGTGGTGAAGAGATCTTTGCAAAGGTGGCAGCATCTGAAGAAGAAGATCGTACACTTCTCATTGTATCTAATCCAGTTGTAATTACAGAAGCTAAGATAAGAAATAGAACATCTGGATATTCAATGGAACCATGGTTAAAGACCAGTACTGAAGACATGTTCATTCTGAACATGGACGATGTCCTCACAATGAGTGAATCAAATAATATTGAAATGATTATGTGTTACGAGGATTGTATTAGTAAAATGTTCCGTAGTAACTATTCTGAACTAGATAGAAAGATGGGATACTTGGGTACTGTAGCAGAAACCAAGAAGTCTCTAGAGGATCTATTTAAAGCTAGCTAAATGGCCCGTTTATCTGGACAAACCTATTCTACCCATATGGGATAAGTTTGTTAAGTCCTATATTATTTGGTATAATAAAGAGAACTGATATTGAAGTATGGATGTAGTCCACCCCTACGGTACGATGAAGAGAAAGAGGGCAAAACCCGAACACTATGTGAATAACAAAGAGTTCCTGAATGCATTGGAGAACTACTTTGCAGAGGTTGAAAGAGCTAAACTTAACGATAAACCCAAACCACAGATTCCCCGATACATCGGAGAGTGTTTTCTAAAGATTGCTAATCACCTGTCATATAAGCCTAACTTCGTGAACTACATGTTCAAGGATGATATGATCTGTGATGGTATTGAGAATTGTGTAAGGTATATCCATAACTTCAGTCCTGAGAAGTCTAAGAATCCTTTTGCATATTTCACTCAGATTATCTACTTTGCCTTCCTTCGTAGAATTTCTATGGAGAAGAAACAACTAGAAATCAAAAACAAGATTCTTGAGAAGACAAACTTTGATGAGGTCTTTGATTCCAATGACCTTGACAGTGATAACTACTCAGAATATAATTCCATCAAAGATGCAGTCTACTCAAAGTTGAGAAACGGATGAAAGTAGCGATTATCACAGACACTCATTATGGCGCCAGAAAGAGTTCTAGATTGTTTCATGACTATTTTGAGAAATTCTATAGAGACATCTTCTTCCCCACTCTTGATAATGAAGGGATTGATACTATTATCCATATGGGTGATGCCTTTGATAGTCGCAAGAGCATTGATTTTACGTCTTTAGAGTGGGCAAAGAGAGTTGTATTTGACCCTATCAAAGAAAGGGGTATTACAATGCATCTTATGGTGGGAAACCATGATATCTACTACAAAAATACAAATGATATCAATGCACATGACCTCTTGTTGAAAGAATATGACAATGTCATAGTGTATTCCTCCACAACAGAAGTGAATGTGGGTGGACTTGATATTCTCTTTATTCCATGGATCAATGAACAAAATTTTAATAACAGCCTCTTTTCTATTAAAAACAGCAATTGCAAGTGCGCGATGGGGCACCTTGAGTTATCAGGATTTAGAGCTCATAGGGGATGCGTCATGGAAGACGGTATGGACAGCGAACTATTTGCGAACTACGAAAAGGTCTTCTCTGGCCACTACCACACTCGATCATCCGATGGGAAGATCTTCTATCTGGGAAATCCCTACCAGATGTTCTGGAACGATGTCAACGACGAAAGAGGATTCCACCTCTTCGACACAGAAACTCTAGAACATACTCCAGTCAATAATCCATACGAGTTGTTCCATAACATCTACTATGAAGACACAAATCATCAGATGTTTGATGCAACCAAGTATGAAAATAAGATTGTCAAGGTAATTGTCAAGAAGAAATCTGATATCACTAAGTTTGAGAAGTTCATTGATAAACTATATTCTGTGGGTGTTCATGACTTGAAGATTGTAGAGAACTTCCAACTGGTTGAAGATGAAGACTTCGAAGTAGAAGAGTCAGAAGACACACTTTCTATCTTGGATAGATATATCAATGACTCTGAAACAGAACTGGATAAAACTCGTATTCAGAATGTGATGAGGTCAACTTATCAGGAGGCTTGTGAACTAATCTAATGTTTATCATTGCAGTTGAAGGAAAAGAAAAAGAAGGAGCATACTCTGTTATAGATGATGAAGGAGAACAGGTTCTCTACATCTTTGAAGCAGAAGATGATGCCATTCGATATTCCATGCAACTGGAGGAGATGGAGTACCCCAAGTTAAAAATATTAGAAATAGATGAAGAACTGATGATCAGAACATGTGAAATACATGACCACAAATATAGTATAATAACTCGTAATGATGTTGTGATTCCCCCAGAAAACTCTCATGATTTTGTTTGAAAAGATTCGTTGGAAGAATCTACTAAGTACAGGGAATCACTTCACAGAGGTGGAACTCAATAAGGATTCAACAACACTTATTATTGGAACTAACGGGGCTGGGAAATCAACGATTCTAGATGCACTTTGTTTTGTTCTCTACGGAAAGGCATTTAGAAAGATTAATAAGAATCAACTTATCAACACCACCAATGAGAAGGGTACATTGGTTGAGATTGAGTTCAATGTGAATAAAACAGAGTGGAAGGTTGAGAGGGGAATCAAACCTAACATCTTTAAGATTCATCGTAACGGAGAGGAACTAGATCAGAAAGCATCTGCCAATGACCAACAGAAGTGGTTAGAACAAAATGTTCTGAAGATGAACTACAAAAGTTTCACACAGATTGTGATTCTAGGTTCTAGTACATTTGTTCCATTTATGCAACTTCCTGTATCCAGTAGGAGGGAAGTAGTAGAGGATCTTTTGGATATCAAGATCTTCTCATCGATGAATACATTGATCAAAGATAAGATTCGTTGTGCCAAAGAGGATATTCGTGTTCTAGAACTGAGAAAAGATTCCCTAAATGATAAGGTTTCTATGCAAAAGAACTTTATTGAAGAACTAGAGAACAGAAGTTATCTGGATATTGAAGATAAGAAAGATAAGATTCAGAAAACCTTGGATATAACAGAAGGTTTGATGAATCACAATATTGAACTAGATGAGAACATGAAAACTCATCAACAAAAACTCACAGAGTTTGAAGGTTCAACGGAGAAACTTCGTGAGTATGGAAATATCAAAGGTCGTATCTCTCAAAAGATATCTACATGTATCAAAGAACATAAGTTTTATGATGACAATACGGTATGCCCTACCTGCCATCAAGATATTGAAGAGTCCTTTAGAGTAAATAGAAAAGAGGACTCTCATAATAAAGCAAAAGAATTGCAGAAGGGGTATGAAGAACTCCTTGGGGCAATTAAAATAGAAGAAACAAGAGAGTCCACATTCACCGAGATATCGGGGCAAATTAGTTCTATACTGAATGACATTTCTAAGAACAATACTCAGATCAGTGGGTATCAACGGAGGATCAAGGAACTTGAATCAGAAATTCAAAAACTTACCACACAACTTGAAGATCGAAATACTGAACACCAAAAGCTTGAAGGGTTCAGAGAGTTACTCAAGGATACCTATGAGGACTTAGCCAGGAAGAGAGAAGATATCTCCTACTATGACTTTACATATAACCTCTTGAAAGATGGAGGAGTTAAGAGTAAGATAATCAGGAAGTACTTACCACTGATTAACAAGTCAGTGAATAACTACCTTCAACAGATGGAGTTCTATATCAACTTCAAACTGGATGAGGAATTCAATGAGACTATTGAGTCTCCTATCCATGAGGATTTCTCATATTCGTCATTCAGTGAAGGAGAAAAGATGAGAATCGATCTGGCACTTCTATTCACTTGGAGAGAGGTGGCCCGATACAAGAACTCAGTAAATACCAACCTCCTAATCATGGATGAAGTTTTTGATTCATCACTCGACGGGTTCGGTACAGATGAGTTTCTGAAGATTATTCGTTATCGTATTTCTGATGCTAATATCTTCGTTATCTCTCACAAGTCTGGTATGGAAGATAAGTTTCAGGAAGTCATAAAGTTTGAGAAATGTAAAGGATTCTCTAGTAAAATGTGAAGTATTTCCTAAACTTCATGAAGTTATGAAACTCTGACTATATAATAAAGATATCATGAAAGGAGGCAACTTCGACCAATGAAAAACTTGATATCACGCAACGAGTTAGCAACTTGGAAGTGGGATGAAAAACACACTGAAGGTGAAAGATACGACCAAGTGTCCGATTACTTCCAATGTATCTCAGAGTGTGACATTCCTGATCATGAGGCTAAACGTTTTTGCAGACGAATTCTAACTACTAACAAAAACTAATAGGAGATACACCTACCGAAGACCCCTCTTGGAGAAATCTAAGGGGGGTTTGGTTTGCAAACTGTCTATATTTCTTGAATTTAAAGTTACTCACCTCTAAACTGCTCTATAGATGAAAGAGACACCACACCATGATTAACTACGAGATCAAGTCCCAACTGGCAAAACTGTTGGCCACAGAAGATCTGGTGGTAGAGAACCGTAATGTTGCTACAGCCTGTTTTGATGTAGAACGTCGAGTCCTGACTCTTCCAATGTGGCAGAAAGCCTCCAACACTGTATATGATATGTTAGTTGGACATGAGGTTGGTCACGCACTCTTCACTCCTAATGACTGGTCATATGAAGATCGAGTTCCTCGTTCAGTGGTGAATGTTACTGAGGACGCTCGTATTGAAAAACTGATGAAACGTAAGTACGCTGGTCTAGGTAAAACTTTCTTTCGTGGATATCAAGAACTCTCTGATCAGGACTTCTTTGAACTAGAGGGTGAAGATCTTTCCGAGATGAATCTAGCTGATCGTATCAACCTTTATTTCAAACTTGGTAACTATATTGAAGTTCCTTTCAATGATGAGGAACTAGAATTAGTCAAGATGACTGGTGAGGCTGAGACTTTTGCAGAAGCAGTTCTGGCAGCTGAAGCTATCTATGGTTACTGTAAGACTCAACAACCAGAACAGAAACCTCAGGAAGATACAGAGAACCTAACTGAAGGTTCTGGTGAGTCTGAGGAACAAGAAAACCAACAGAGTGATACCCAACAACATTCTGAAGGTGAAGGTGTGACTCAGAAACAAGAGAAACCATCAGATGATGGTGATGACGGAGAAGAAGAGAACGAAACTGATCCCTTTGAGGTTACTACTGACAAGACCTTTGAGAATGGTGTTGAGAGTTTGACTAGTGACAGTCCTAGTTATGGTCCTGACTATTATGAGGTTCCTAAACTAGATCTTCATCAAGTCATCAACTCTAACTCTGAAGTTCATCAGATTCTGAGTCAGTATCATAACTCTTATACTGGTTGTTCTGAATTCGATCAAGTTGATTCTAGTTACAGTGAGTTCAAGAAGTCCGCACAACGTGAGGTGAACTACCTGGTCAAAGAGTTCGAGATGAAGAAGTCAGCTGACGCATACTCTCGGGCATCTACATCTAGAACTGGTGTTCTTGATTGTTCCAGACTCCATACCTACAAGTACAATGAAGATCTCTTCAAGAAAGTATCTGTAGTTCCTGATGGTAAGAATCATGGTCTGATCTTCATTCTAGACTGGTCTGGTTCGATGGCTGATTGTATGGAAGATACAATCAAACAACTCTATAATCTGATTTGGTTCTGTTCTAAAGTTCAGATTCCATTTGAGGTTTACGCTTTCACTAACAGTTACAATCTTAGACATTATGGTAGAGAGAATCGTCAGTATCACAATGTACCTGAAGAGAACAAGTTCGTTGTTGATGGTGACTTCTCTCTGATGAATCTATTCACCAGTAAGGTGAACAAGAAGAATCTTGAGATTCAGATGAAGAATATCTTTCGTCTGATTTATGGTTTCCGTCACTATGTGAGTTACAGTTATCCCAATCAACTGTCTCTTTCTGGAACTCCTCTGAATGAGTCTATAGTTACTCTTCACTCGATTCTTCCTAAGTTCAAGAAAGATAATGGACTTCAGAAAGTTCAGGTTGTTATTCTCACTGATGGTGAAGCACATCAACTGGGTCACTTCAAGACCTATAATGATTACTTCAACAATGAAGAACGTTTTGGTCCTCGTCAGTGTTCAGGTAATGGTTATCTTCGTAACCGTAAGACTGGTCATACTTATGAGATTGGTTATGAGTACTGGAAGTTCACTGATGTCCTTCTGAAGGATCTGAAACAGATTCATCCTGATACTAACTTTATTGGTATTCGTCTTCTTCCTCCTCGTGAGTTTGGTCAGTTCCTTCGTAGGTATAACATCTATGATGAAACCACCCACAAGAAAGCTCGTAAGGACAAGTCCTTCAACATCACAACATCCGCTTATGATTCCTTCTTCGCAATGATTCAATCATCACTATCAACTGACTCCAGTTTCAAAGTTGAAGATGACGCATCAAAGGCAAAAATCAAATCAGCCTTTGTCAAGTCTCTTAGGGCTAAGTCTCTAAATAAAAAGGTTCTTAGTCAGTTCATGGATCTGGTCTGTTGATGTCATGACAACACCTAACTGGAAACATAACTCCGGCAAAGAGAAGAAAACTAAGGGCACTTGTAAGGGTGTCCTTAGGGCTCGTAAACAATCACTCAAAGCCCTTAAAATGAAACTGGTGAAAGTTACTCACCTCTAAACTGCTTCATTACTGTAAGACACCCTTATCATGACACTATCCACTGAATACGTCGTTTCCTCTCTTCAGTCTCTCTATGGAGACAAAGTAACTACAGCAGATGTTCGTGGTTGGTGTGCAATGAACGGCACTACCTACGCAACTGTGACCAAGAAACTCAATGAATATAAGTCTGGTCGTGGTAAATGGGACCTGACAGTTCAAGAGAAACTAGAAGAAACATATCTGGCACCAGCTGTAGAAAATCATATTGAACAAAACCTTATTCCCACAAAAGATGATACCTTCGTCCAGTTTGGCAACTTTACTGATCTTAAAAAGATTATTAAGTCCCGTCTATTCTATCCTGCATTCATTACGGGTCTTTCTGGTAACGGTAAAACTCTCAGTGTTGAGCAAGTTTGTGCACAACTCAAGAGAGAACTGATCCGTGTCAACATTACTATCGAGACTGATGAAGATGACCTTATTGGTGGCTTCCGTCTTGTTAATGGTGAAACTGTTTGGCATAACGGCCCTGTCATCGAAGCTCTTGAACGTGGAGCTGTATTACTTCTAGATGAGATTGACCTGGCATCTAACAAGATTCTGTGTCTTCAATCTATCCTTGAAGGTAAGGGTGTATTCCTCAAGAAGATTGGCAAGTTCATCAAACCTTCTGATGGTTTCAATATCGTTGCTACAGCAAACACTAAGGGTAAGGGTTCTGAAGATGGCAGATTCATCGGTACCAATGTTCTTAACGAGGCATTCCTAGAACGATTCCCTCTGACCTTTGAACAAGAATATCCTACTCCTGTTGTCGAACAAAAGATCTTGGAAGGTATCTCTCGGGATCTTCAGGTTGATGACCGCCCCTTCTGTAAGCACTTGGTTGACTGGGCTGACATCATCCGTAAAACATTCAAGGATGGTGGTATCGAAGAGGTTATCTCCACTCGTCGTCTGGTTCACATCATCAAAGCTTATTCTATCTTTAGTGATAAGACCAAGGCTATTGAAGTCTGTCTGAACCGTTTCGATGATGAGACCAAACAGTCCTTCATTGAGTTGTATGACAAGGTTGACGCAGACTTCACAATCAACACATATCCTGATTCTCCTGAATCGGTTGAAGGTGAAATAAACTTCTGATATAATATGGGGAGATAACACTCCCCCTTTGTTATGGAGCATTCTAAGTATTATTATGATTATGACCGCAACGATCTCAACAGGGAGGATCCATTTGTGACACAAGGAGCACAACCAGTTGATCTTCCTGGAGCACCAGGAGTAGATCAAATTGATTTTAACGTTCAAGTTGATTCTCCCTATAACGATGGGTTCACACAAGAGTTTTATAGGAAAGAATTGGATAAAGTAGTTCTAGAAAACAAAAATGGATTTTGGAAGTATGATGAAGATGTAATCCTTAAAGAGATCAAAGACTATCTTGGTGGTACATACCGTGCACACTATGCTGGTGATGAGGGTAAAACTCAAACACTAGACTTGATTGATTCTATTGGTGATGCAGAAGCTTTCTGTCGATCTAACGCAATCAAGTACCTCTCTCGATTTGGTAAGAAGAATGGAAAGTCTAAACTTGACATTCTCAAAGCCATTCATTATTGTATTCTTCTAACTCACTTCTCTGGAGTCCTCGAACAACCTAAAGATAACTATGAAACTTTCTGAATCTACTGTCAATCTTCTGAAGAACTTCTCTTCAATCAACCAGTCTATCCTATTCAAAGAGGGTACCAAACTTCGTACCATCTCAGTGATGAAAAACATCCTGGTGGAAGCAAATGTCAATGAGGAGTTTGATCGTGACTTTGGGATCTATGATCTGAATCAATTCCTGAATGGTCTATCTCTTCATGCAAGTCCTGAACTAGACTTCTCCAATGATGCGTATGTGGTCATCAAAGAAGGTCGTATGAGGTCTAAGTATTTCTTTGCAGATCCCTCTGTGATTGTTGCACCCCCTGAGAAAGAGATCACCCTCCCCTCTGAGGATGTGGAGTTTGTTCTGACATCTCAGGATCTTCAACAACTCAAGAAGGCTGCATCTGTGTATCAAGTTCCCGATGTGTCTGTCATTGGTGAGGCTGGTGTGATTAAATTGGTGGCTCGTGATAAGAAGAACGATACATCACATGGATCCGAACTCGTCGTTGGTGAAACTGAAGAAGAGTTTGTATTCAACTTCAAGGAAGAGAATCTGAAGATTGTTCCTGGTAACTATGATGTAGTTATCTCATCTAAACTTCTTTCTCGATTCACCAATCAAAACATCGATGTAACCTATTACATCGCTCTCGAACCCGACTCTTCTTTTGGTTGAGACTGTGACTAAGTGGGAAATTACATACCGACTCCCCTCTACGGGGACGAAGTATCACAAGACAATTGTTGAAGCGAGGTATCAACATGATGCTAGGAAAATCGCAGAAGCCCAAATTCCTTCAGCTACAATCTGTGGGGGAGCTCGTAGGATCAGTTGATGTTCCTATGAGAATTGTGGGTAGTGCTCTCGTTATCACTGCCTACTTTATTGTTCTTCATGTGAGTGTTGGTGTTGGTGTGATGCTACACTTTATTGCAGATTTGATATCTGTACCCTACTTCATAAGGACAAAGTCATGGGATGTTGTTATAATGTTATCATTCCTTCTGGTGATCTCTCTATCTAAACTCCTATGAACATTTTTGTAACGAGCGAGAGTCCTACTGAGTCTGCTAAGGTTCTTCCTGATAAGCATATTGTCAAGATGCCTCTAGAGACCTGTCAGATGTTAGCCATTGTGTGTTCTGACAAGTGGGGTCATGGGTTTGGCACCCTCCCTAAGTCTGATGGTACCCCTTATGCTACAGAGAAGGGAGCCTTCCGTAATCACCCTTGTACGATCTGGGCCAACTCCTTCGTGATGAACTGGCAGTGGCTCCTCTCTCACGGTCTTGCCCTCTGTGAGGAGTATAGGGTCCGGTATGGGAAGGACCACACCTGTGAGTCTACTCTCCTCCACGCCAAGACGATCCTCCCTACAGGAGATCCTACAGGAAGGTCTGGTGGTCACACCCCCTTCATCTTCGCTGGTCCTGATGAGTTCAAGTTGGATACTTCAATATCCATCTTTGACAAATACAAGATGTATATTTCATCCAAACCTTGGGTGTCTGATAACTATCTTCGTATTCCTGAACGTAAACCTGAGTGGGTATGAATGAAATCTTAAAAGGAAAAGTAAAGACACTTTTCGAAACAGACAATCCTGAAGAAGTATTGATTCGTTATGAAGACTGTGTAACTGCTGGAAATGGACAGATGATTGATTACCCAAAAGGAAAGGGTACAATCTGTTGTTTGATGTCAGCAATGTTGTTTGAGTATCTAGAATCCAACGCAATCAGAACACATTTTATTGATTGTCCTTCTTTGGATACTATGGTATGTAAAAAACTAAACATTGTTCCTTTAGAAGTCATCTGTAGAAACATCGCAGCTGGATCTATCGTACAAACTACAAACATCGATGAGGGGTTTAGTATTCAACCTCCTATCGTTGAGTTCTTCCTCAAGGACGACAGTAAGAATGATCCTCTACTTACACCAGATCGTGTGAGGTTGATGGGTATCGATACACAACCAATAATACAAATGGCTCATGATATCAACCATCTACTACAACCACTCTTTTTACTATGTGGTATTGATTTGGTTGACTTCAAACTAGAGTTTGGACATGATGCTCATGGTAATCTCTTTCTTGCTGATGAACTTTCACCAGACAATATGAGGTTATGGAGTAAAGACAAAACAGAACGGTTCGATAAGGACTTGTTCCGTAAAGGAGAAGGTGATATAGTAGAAGCGTATAAAGTTATCCTGACCAAGTTGAGACAGTTTGTGTGAAACATATATTATTTGATTTGAAAGGTTGTCCGTTTGAGTTATTGGATGATGAACAACACATCAAAATAACTTTGTACAAAGTTGTACCTGAAACCAAGTCTGAGTTACTCCACCTACAAACTCACAAGTTTGAACCACAGGGTGTAACTGGATTTGCTTTACTGGCTGAAAGTCATATTAGTATTCACACATGGCCAGAAGATGGTATAGCAAGGTGTGATATTTTTACTTGTGGTGATGAATGTGAACCAGAAAAAGCGGTAGAATATCTAGCAGAAAAGTTAGAAGCTAAGTCAACATCAGTTCAAAGTTATGAAAGAGTTTGATTATGGACTTGACTACAAGTCTCTTGACTTTACGAATCCAGAAGTGCGTAAACTTTATCGTATTGGAAGGGGCGAACAAGGAGTACTATTGGTACGGCCTTATACTAACGACATTTGTTCTCATTGGAGGTTTGTAGATGAATCTACTGCTCATGAAAGTTCTAGCAAAATTTACTCCATGTTCTGTGAGTATAAAAGGGAAAAGGATTTCATTGGAATGGATATGGCGAGGAAATTCCTTGAAATGGGTTTCACTCGCGCCAGGAGGTATGCGAATCATTCAAGTGGACGAAAATACAATAAGAACGGTACCGTTCGACCCCAAGAATTAGATTGGGAAACTAGTGAGAAAGCTATGGCAGCAAAAGTGTTTAAAACAAAACGAGACCTTGCTGCATACGACGAAGAATATGTTACAATGAGAAAGCAGTGGAGGGCATCTGAATGAGTCGTGATGAGTTTGTATGGGTCGAGAAGTATCGTCCTCGTACTATTGAAGAATGTATTCTTCCTGACCATATCAAGAAGACATTCAAAGATTTCCTAGATAAAGGTGAGGTTCCTAATCTTCTGTTATCTGGACCCCCTGGTTGTGGTAAGACAACTGTAGCCAAAGCACTATGTAATGAACTTGGAGTAGATGTTTATGTCATCAATGGATCGGATGAAGGTCGCTTCCTCGATACTGTCAGAAACAATGCGAAAAACTTCGCTAGCACCGTATCGCTTCAAGCAACTGGCAAACACAAAGTCATCATCATTGATGAAGCAGATAACACGACCCCAGATGTACAACTCGCCTTACGGGCATTTACTGAGGAGTTTGTTGGTAATTGCAGATTCATCTTCACCTGTAACTACAAGAACAAAATCGTCTCTCCCCTCCATTCCCGATGTGCAGTCATTGACTTCTCTATCAAAGGAAGAGATAGACAAGAGTTGGCTGCCAAGTTCTTCCAAAGACTCCAATATATCTTGGATCAAGAGTCTATTGGATATGACCCAAAAGTTCTTGTCGAACTCATCAAGAAGCACTTTCCCGATTGGCGTAGGGTTCTCAATGAGATTCAACGATACTCAGTGGGTGGCAAGATCGACACAGGAATCCTCGCAAGTTTTTCGGATGTAAAAACGGATGATCTCTTTAAGAAACTTAGAGAAAAAGACTTTCCTGCTGTTCGTAAGTGGGTCGTTGATAATCTGGATAATGACCCTACCACTCTATTTCGTAGTGTCTATGACAATATCTACTCGCATCTTGATGGTCCTGGGATCGCTGCCGCTGTGTTGGTCATTGCGAAGTATCAGTACCAGAGTTCTTTCGTCGCAGATCAAGAAATAAACATGTTGGCTTGTTTAACTGAAATTATGGTGGAGTGTACATTCAAATGATTGAACTTTTAACACAAACAGAATATTCATGGGCCGCCAATCATACTATTGTTGAATTTTTGGCAGGGTATGTATTCGGTAGTGCATTGATTATTGGAGCTCCTGGAGTATTCTTCTTCATTGCTTTTATGCCAGCACTTCAAAATACAAAGGGTCGTATGGTTGGTTATAAAGATCGTAAGGACTATGGTTATTCATCTACCTATGAAAATGGTAAGATGGCAGATCAAAAACCTTATACCCATACATTGAGTTAGTTTAATGATTGATAAACATGGATGGACACAGAGAGACTCTATCTCTGATAATGAATGTATTTTTCTTTGTTTAAAGAATGCTCCTTGTGGAACAAATAGGAAACAAGTTGAACGATTAATTAAGGAGTATGAAACTAAATGAAACATCATATTCCTGATAAAATTAGAGAGAAAGGATTTGTCTGTTTCGGTAGTTTAAATCAGGCAGAACGAGCAGTTGTAATGATGGGTGAGGAAGCTTACAGAGAATCGTTAGATCTTGAGAATGATGATGCTCCATGTTGGAAAATGCCTTCTGGTCAAACATACGGATTTGTGGGTTGGAATACTATGTGTATTCCTACTATGGATTATATTGTATGGAAACTCGAACGACTTGAGAAAATTGTTAGTGGAGAAATACATTAATGGATTACAAAACTTCTGGAGTTGACATTGAAAAAGGAAGAGAGTTTGTAGAAGAACTCAAAACCAAAATCCCTACCATTGGTGGGTTCAATGGAATGATGGAAATACCATCAGGATATGAAAAACCTGTCTTAGTTTCTGGTGCTGATGGTGTCGGAACTAAAATTACTATTTGTAGGATTGGTTTTGATTATACTACTATCGGTCAGGATCTTGTTGCCATGTGTGTCAATGATGTAATCTGTAGTGGTGCTAAACCATTGTATTTCCTTGATTATATCTCTACTAAAACACTTGATAATAATGTCACACAAATTGTAGATGGTATCATAGAAGGATGTAGAATTGCAGAAATGCAACTTTTGGGTGGAGAAACTGCCGAACATTTCAGAGCGACTGACTATGACCTTGCTGGTTTCTGTACTGGTATTGTAGAAAAGAATGAGATTGTTGATGGTAGTAATATTAGAGCAGGTGATGTAGTCATTGGTATTGAGAGTAGTGGTCTTCATAGTAATGGATATACACTCATCAATGATATGTTGTCAAGACATAAAATCTTTTATAAAGAGATGCCAGAGTTATTGACACCAACTACCATCTATGCACCTCTGGTTCAATCTCTTTTGGATGAGGTTCCTATCTTGGGTATGGCTCACATCACGGGAGGAGGACTACCTGAGAACCTTCCACGATGTCTTCCAGAAGGTCTTACAGTTGACGTTGACTATTCTGTTTGGGAGAGACCAGAACTATTCAATAAAATTCAACAGGCAGGGGATATTACTGAGGAAGAGATGCGTAATGTTTTTAACTTAGGTATTGGATTCTGTATAGTTGTACCTCCTAGTGTTGTGGAAGATACTCAAAATCTAATTAACATGAAGTCTTGGATTATTGGAGAAGTAAAATGAAACATTATGATAACTATTGTGTCAAGTTTGATGATGTTGAACTTCGGCAAATCTTGAAAGAAATTAGTAGTGAAGAAGTTAAAGAGAGGATAAGAAGTGTATTAGGAGAAACGATTGATCCTATAGATAAGTTTCACGCAACTATCGCATATTACAATAATGAAGTTTAAAGCACTAGTGTTTATTCGTTTGAGATCTCAGGTTGATGATTCTCCTGGTAATGCTGTTAGAGATGCATCAAGAAGATTGTCTGAACTAAATATCAGGAAACTTAGATTAGGTAAGGTAATTGATATTTGGTTGGAGGCAGACACTGAAGAGTTGGCTAGAAAAGAACTAGATACTCTGTCTGATCGTCTTTACGCTAACCCCGTCATCGAAGACTGGGATTATGATTTAGAAATTATTGAAAGTTTCCCCAAAGGTATTGAGTAATGAATGTAAAAGTATTGAGAATGAATACCGGTGAAGAAGTTGTCTTTACCATGGTAAATGAAACGGATAACACAATCGAGATCGAGAATCCTTTGGTTGGTGTTCCATCAGCACAAGGACAGATCGGTTTTGCACCTTGGGCACCTCTGGTCAAGAACGATGAAACTATTACAATCAGTAAAGAGTTCGTCGTATATCTTGAAAATGTCCAAGTAGATGTGTTAGAACAGTACAAGAAGATCTTCTCCCCCATCGAAACCCCTAGTACAAAACTAATCCTATGAAGAAACTAGTTGCTTTATCTCTCCTCCTTCTAATGGGAGCACCTGCTATGGCTGATTACAGTCAACCTGGTGGTGTGAAAGATAGAACCTGCTATAAAGAAGTCTATAGGGAAGAGTATATTCCTGGAACAAGGAATAGACCTGGTAGGGTTCGTAGATGGACTGAAACTAAGAGAGTCCCATGTAAAGGAGGTAGAAGGGGTGGTCGTAGAACCTCTACCTATACCCCACCTAGAGTGGATGACAACTCCTGTGTGGAGGGTTCAATCCTTGGTGGTATCGTTGGTGGTGGTGCAGGTGCTGTCCTCTCTCAGGGTGATGGTAGATGGTGGGCAATTCCCCTTGGTGTTGTCACAGGTTCAATGGTAGGATGTCAAATTGATGGTGGTTGATTATGGAATTGAAAGATTGGTTGAACTCAATTAACTTTAATAAGAATGATTTGTTAGAGGGGGCCTCCTATCTTTCCAAGGAGTATCCCCCTTTTATTGTCAATAAGTGTGTCGGTGGTCACATGGATACTGTTCTCTTTGCCAATGAGATGAATAAGTATCACTTCCTAGATAAAGACCTTCAGTATAAATTTTATCTAAATATATTGAGAAAAAGGAAGAGATTCTCTCCTTGGGTCCGTAAGGAAAAGATCACAGACCTTGATTATGTAAAACGTTACTATGGTTATAGTAATGAAAAGGCAAGTCAAGTGATGAAGATTCTGACTCCCGAACAGATCTCATACATTAAACAACGACTTGACATTGGTGGAAAGAAATGAGTCAAACTATTGAGCCACAGGTTGAGTGGTCACAATCTGAAATGGTTGAGATTACTCTTAATGAACCAGACGATTTCCTGAAAGTAAGAGAGACACTCACTCGTATTGGTGTAGCTTCTCGTAAAGAGAAGAAGTTGTACCAGTCCTGTCACATTCTTCACAAACAAGGTAAGTATTTTATCGTTCACTTCAAGGAACTCTTTGCCTTGGATGGTAAGTATTCTAATCTTTCAGTGAATGATGTTCAGAGACGTAATCGTATTACTCGTCTCCTGGTAGACTGGGGACTTATCTCTGTGGTCAGTGAAGACTCTATTGCAAATATTGCTCCACTAAATCAGATTAAGGTTCTCCCCTACAAAGAGAAAGGAGAATGGGCTCTGGAAACTAAGTACAACATCGGAAATAAGAAGAGAACTGAACAATCATGATTGTTGTTATTGGTCTGACCGTTGTTGTAATGACAGCATATGGTGTTTATATGTCCTTTGGACCACCATCTAAAAATCTAACAGACTCATTCGAAGAACACGAAGACTAAATAAAACTGAGTCTTTCGTGCAGACTCTACGAATGTCGGAAACCCGAAGACCCCCTTGACAGGGGTCTTTTTATGCCTTACAGTATTGAGGACAAGCCTGACGGCTTACAATCTCTGAATAACTATGTACATCACAATTCCCAAGGAAGGCGTTAACGCCGAAATCAAACAACAAGTAGAATCATTACTTCCTGAACCTCTTGAAGTGGCAGGATGGAAGTTTAATGGTTATGGGTGGCACCGTCTTGATCAGATTAAAACCAAAGACGAAGACGGTAATGATGACAACACAGTGAGAATTGCTGGAACTGGTGAGAATGACGTTCTGAGGAATTCCCTCAGAAAAGGTCTGGACAATTCTAAACTCACTCCCTCTTTACTTCCAAATGGATATCTTTTGGATGGATTTAATCGTCTGAAGAACCTTCAAAAGGAACAATACCAAGAGTGGATCTTTGCTGAATATGAGATTGATGAGTCTACAAAGACTGAATTTCAAAACTATGATAAAGAATATGTTGATGACTTTCGTGCTGCCTCTAATGGTGGAGACGGGGCAAAGGTAATCACCAAAGATGAACTAATCGAACTTGGTCGTAAGAGGTTTGAATTTCGTGTCAATCGTGGTAAAAAAGCAGTTGCTAGGTGGGTACATAGTTTGGATCTGAATCTGAGTAAAGATCAGGTAAATGGAATTGCTCAAACAGTTTCAAAGGATTTCGCTCGTCGTGGTATTATTCAATCTTATTCACGTCAAGAAGCAGAGGATAAAGTGAAAAAACTAGGCACAGGTGCTCATGTTCTGAACACTAAGGATCCCACTCGTGTTCTTCGCATGATCCCCCAATGTCAAAGACACTACATCAACACTGGTAAAACGTACGAGTTCATCACATTCCATAGTGATGCTACTACTCACAATCAGGTAGATGAAAAACGTATTGAAACAATGAAAGAGTTGATGGAAAAAGATGAATTGAACCTGAGGTATGCTGCCGCACGCACAGGTATTGAGTTCAAAACACTGAAGGCAATGGCTGAAACTAGACCCAGTCCTTTTGAGTGTATTGGTCATCTCTCTCAGAAAATTGGTGTTGAAAAAGAAGGACCAGATGGACTTGCTATTGATATGAAGTAAACCGAATAGAAGAAGGGGGTTTCCAACACCCCCTTTTTTGTGCTATGATGTATAATTAGTATGTGGTCGTCGAAAGAGTCCACACTTAACACACTCGCTTAACAAGGAGTCACTATGTCGTATCTTACAAAGTACAACTCTGCCAACATCAATCAACTGATGGAAAGGTTGCAGAGAAACACGATTGGAATGGACAACTATTTTGATCGTATCTTCAGTTATGAAGCACAATCTTATCCCCCATACAACCTGGTACAGGTAAGTGAGGATGAGTCTCGTCTAGAACTGGCACTGGCTGGTTTCTCTAATGACGAAGTTAAAGTTTATACCGAACGAGGAAGTCTCGTTGTAGAAGGTAACCGTAAGGCTAACGAAGAACGAACCTATGTTCACAGAGGTCTTGCACAACGTTCCTTCACTCGTAAGTGGGACATCTCAGAAGACACCGAGGTCAGTAAAGTGACCTTTGAGAATGGTCTTCTGGTTGTTACTCTCTCAAGAGTTATCCCAGAATCTCGTAAGAAGCGTTTCTTCTTGGGAGGAGAATGATAAATACCTAAAGGCTACCCTTTAGATATTGTCGCCGATGGGAGGCACCTGGTCAGAATCAGGTTGTCCTCCCCTATTTTTTGCGTTATAATATTAGGAGATACTATCTGAATATGGAGGAACTGAGATGACGGTAAAACTCCTACTCCTTAAATCTGGAGAGGATTTGGTTGCTGACGTTTCTGAAATGAACGTAGAAATTGATGGTCAGAATAAAGTAGTTGGATATTACTTGGATTGCCCACACAAGGTTAAACTCGTTTCAGAGGCACCAAAAAGTGGAACAACAAAGTATCGCAGTAGTATCCAAATGATTGCTTGGGTTCCCCTAAGTAAGGACAGAACTATTCCAATCCCTTCTGACTGGGTAGTTACTATGACAGAACCACTTGATGTAGTGGTAGATATGTTTACAAAGAGAAGAGATCAAATCAATGAATCCGAAATTACTAGTGTTGCCGAACAACCTGATCTTGTTGACTCAGATTGAGGAGGCTGGAGGAGATATCGGTGAACCCGATTGTAAACTCACAGAACCTTTTGTTGTGGGAGATAACAACACTTTAACTCCTTGGTTGGTAGATATTACCAATCAAAATACGTTTATGATCCACTCTGACAAGGTCTTGACGATTGTGGAACCCAGTGGTACACTGGTTGATAAGTATAATGAACTGGTGAAGGAATGAAGTTTTACACGAATTGCCAAGTTCTTAGAAATGAAATCCTAGTTCGTGGATATGAGGATGGAAAAAGAGTTCAGTATAGAGAAGAGTTCTATCCCACTCTGTTTGTCAACTCTAAGAAAGAAAGTGAGTGGAAAACACTCGAAGGCAATAATGTAGAACCCATTCGACCTGGTAATATTCAGGATTGTAGAGACTTCTACAAGAAGTATGATGGTGTAGAAGGGTTTGAGATCTACGGAAATGAGAAGTATTTGTATCAATACATCTCTGAAAAGTATCCAGAAGATGAAATCAAGTGGGATATCAATAAGATCAAACTGATCACAATGGATATTGAGGTGAAGTCAGAAGATGGATTCCCTTCACCTGATTCTTGTGCTGAAGAGATGTTGACTATCTCAATTCAAGACTACACTACTAAGAAGATCATTACCTGGGGTAGAAAACCATACACACCCACTCAAGATAACGTCACTTATCACTACTATGAGAGTGAGATTGAAATGTTGGAGGCATTTATTGCCTGGTGGGCGAATGATTATCCTGATGTAATCACCGGTTGGAACTGTCGTTTTTACGATATTCCATATATCTGTGGTCGTATTGAACGAATCATGGGTCAAAAGAAGATGAGACAACTGTCTCCATGGAACTATGTGAAACACGAAGAGTTGTATATCAACGGCCGTTCCAACAATATCTTTAATATTGCTGGTATCACCACACTTGACTTCATGGAACTCTACAAGAAGTTCACTTATGTGAATCGTGAGAGTTATCGATTGGATCACATCGCATCTGTAGAACTAGGACAGAAGAAGTTGGACCACTCTGAGTTCAACACCTTCAAAGAGTTCTATGATGGGAACTGGAAGAAGTTTGTAGACTACAACATCGTTGACGTGGAACTGGTTGACCGGTTGGAAGATAAACTTCGACTGATTGAATTGGTGATGACCATGGCATTTGATGCTAAAGTAAATTTTGTTGACCCCATGGGACAGGTAAAACTATGGGATACTATCATCTATAACTATCTCAAGAAGAAACATATTGTGATTCCTCAGAAACAATCCTCTGATAAGAGTGAGAAGTTTGAAGGAGCATATGTTAAAGAACCTATCCCTGGTTCGTATGATTGGGTTGTGTCGTTTGACTTGAACTCTCTATACCCTCACCTGATTATGCAATACAACATCTCTCCAGAGACTCTTAGGGAGGAAAGACACCCATCGGCATCTGTAGATAAGATCCTCAAAGAGGAAATCAACTTTGAATTGTATAAAGATTATGCAGTTTGTTCTAATGGAGCAATGTATAATAAAGATAAACAGGGATTTCTACCAGAGTTGATGAAAAAGATGTACAAAGAACGTAAGGCATTCAAGGGTGAAATGTTGAAGAGTAAACAAAAACTGGTTGATATTGAGGCAGAAATGAAAAGAAGAGGTATCTCATGAATGAGAAGAATTGGAATCTTGATGGTTGTTCTTTTGGTTGTTGGGTGTTCATCTCCTGTAGTGGACACTTCAGATACTGAATGTATTCAATATTATACATCTAGACTTGGGTTAAAATACGCAAAAGAGGTTTGTAACTAGTGGGATATTTGATTGGTGGAGCTGGAGAAGGACCGGAAGAGCAGATTGTTCAGTCAGAAAAGGATTATTCTAAACTGACTGACTCACAACTTCTGAAACTTCGTGATCAGACTGTAAAGGACATTGCGAAGTTCAATAACTTCCAGATGGTGAGAAAGATCTGTCTGAACTCAGCTTATGGTGCCATTGGTAACGAGTGGTTTCGATACTACAAACTAGCAAACGCTGAAGCTATCACTACATCAGGACAGACATCTATTCGTTGGATTGAAAACAAACTGAACAAGTATCTGAATGAACTTCTGAAGACAGAAAGTGACTATGTGGTTGCTGTTGATACTGACTCTGTATATCTGAATCTTGGACCTCTTGTAGATAAGTTTTTGTCTAAACAAAAGGATGATAAAGAAAAGGTAGTAAACCTTTTGGATAAGGTGTGTCAGGACCAACTAGAACCCTACATCGATAAGTGTTACTCAGAACTGGCTGAGTATGTGAATGCATACGAACAGAAGATGCAGATGAAGAGGGAGAACATTGCAGACAGAGGTATCTGGACAGCCAAGAAGAGATACATTCTGAATGTGTGGGACAGTGAAGGTGTCCGTTATGAAGAACCCAAACTAAAAATCATGGGCCTAGAGGCTATCAAGTCATCCACACCTGCACCTTGTAGGACAATGATTAAGGATGCCTTCAAACTGATCATGAGTGGAACAGAAGATGACATGATTAAGTTCATTGACGAGTCGAGATCCAAGTTCAATAAACTTCCTGTAGAAGAGATTTCATTCCCCCGTTCTATCTCTGATGTAAATAAACATAAGAGTAACATAACCATCTATGGTAAGGGTTGTCCGATGCATGTGAGAGCTGCACTTCTCCATAATTACTATGTCAAAGAACATGGTCTAGAGAAGAAGTATTCCATGATTAACAATGGTGATAAGATTAAGTTTATTCATCTAAAGAAAGCCAACCCTATTCGTGAGAATGTCATTGGATTTAACAATGACTTTCCATATGAACTTGGTCTTCACAAATACATTGACTATGAGTTACAATTTGACAAAGCTTTCCTTGAACCTGTTAAGGTTATTCTAGATTCTATTGGGTGGAATGTAGAAAAAGTTGTAAACCTAGAACTATTTTTTAGCTAATGGATTTCTTAAAAAGTATTGTAAAAGAGATTGGAGATGAGTACACACAACTCGCATCAAATATTGACGACACTGAAATCTATGTGGACACAGGTTCTTACATTTTTAACGGACTTGTTTCAGGGTCTATATTTGGTGGCGTATCTGGGGATAAGATTACTGCCATTGCTGGGGAGTCTAGCACTGGAAAAACTTTTTTCTCTCTTGCCGTCGTCAAGAACTTTCTGGATGCTAACCCTGATGGGTATTGTTTATATTTTGACACTGAAGCCGCTGTTAACAAGTCTCTACTCACAAGTCGTGGGATAGACCTAGAAAGATTCGTTGTGATCAATGTAGTTACCATCGAACAGTTCAGACAGAAAGCACTACAGGCAGTTGAAATCTATCTCAAGACCCCAGAAGATGAACGCAAACCTTGTATGTTTGTGTTAGACTCTTTGGGTATGTTATCCACAGAGAAAGAAATTAGAGATGCTCTTGATGACAAACAGGTTCGTGATATGACCAAGTCCCAACTGGTCAAGGGTGCATTCCGAATGTTAACTCTTAAACTGGGACAAGCTAAAATTCCAATGATCGTTACCAACCACACCTATGATGTTATCGGATCTTATGTCCCTACTAAGGAAATGGGAGGCGGCAGTGGCCTCAAGTATGCCGCGTCTACGATCATTTATCTCAGCAAGAAAAAGGAAAAGGATGGAACGGATATTGTCGGAAACCTTATCAAAGCTAAAACGGCCAAATCGAGATTAAGTAAGGAGAACAAAGATGTTACAGTACGCCTTTATTACGATGAGCGTGGTCTTGATCGATATTACGGTCTTCTTGAACTCGGTGAGATTGGAGGACTTTGGAAAAACGTTGCTGGTCGATATGAGATGAATGGTAAGAAAGTTTATGCTAAAGCAATCTTAAAAGACCCTGAAGAGTACTTTACACAAGAAGTTTTGGAGAAGTTAGATGAGATCGCAAAAGAACAATTCTCCTATGGTTCGAGTGTATGATGTAATTCCTAAAGAATTTTGTGACACATTGATTGATGCATTTGAGAACACTCAAGATGGTCATGAGTATATTAACAATGAGTATAAACCTTGTTTTACTCAACTCAACGTTAATCAACATCATCCAGAACTGGTAAAGAGTCTCGTCAACTATACACAGAAAGCGTATGGAATGTACTCAGTTGATGTGAAAAATCGATTCCTCCCTAGACTTAGATCTTTGGAGGAATTTCGTATCAAGAGGTATCTTCCAAATGGGGAAGAGAGATTTGAAGAACATGTTGACGTGGCAGATCATGCCTCCGCAAAGAGAGCTCTGGCATTTCTATTTTACCTGAATGATAATGATGGAGATACTCTTTTTACCTCTGAGGAGTTGTATATCCGACCAAGATCTGGTAAAGTATTAGTATTCCCTCCTACATGGGAGTACCCTCACGCTGGACTTGCACCCAGTACAACGAAGTATATTATGAGTACATACATTCACTATGGATAAAATTGAGTTTCTTGTTCTTCGTAGTCTACTTCACAATGAGGAGTATCTTCGTAAGGTTATTCCTTTCTTGAAAGATGAGTTCTTTGAAGATAGTGATCAGAGAATTGTATTTGATGAGATTTCAAACTTTGTCACTGAGTATAATAACGTTCCTACTAAGGAAGTTTTGACTATTGAAGTTGGTAAACGTAAGGATATCAATGAACAACAATTCAAATCTATCACTCATCTCATCAGTCATCTAGATGATGAACCTGCAGAGTTTGATTGGTTAGTAAATACCACTGAGAAGTGGTGTCGTGAACGGGCAATCTACCTGGCTCTAGTTGAGTCTATTGGTATTGCAGATGGACAGAGTAAGGAGAAGACAGCAGACGCTATTCCTTCTATCCTATCTGACGCATTGGCTGTTAGTTTTGATAATCACGTTGGACACGATTACTTTCAAGATTACCTAGAAAGATATGAACTCTACAATCGTAAAGAGTCAAGAATTGAATTCGATCTGGAGTACTTCAATAAGATCACCAAGGGTGGTCTTCCTAATAAGACTCTCAATATCGCTCTTGCTGGTACTGGTGTTGGTAAGTCTCTCTTTATGTGTCATGTCGCTGCAGGAGTTCTTCTTCAGAATAAGAACGTTCTCTATATCACGATGGAGATGGCTGAAGAAAAGATTGCAGAACGTATCGACGCTAACCTTCTGAACATAGACATTCAAGATGTTTCTGGAACTCCACAACAAATCTTTGAAACTAAGGTAAATAACTTATCCAAGAAGACTCAGGGGACCCTGATCATCAAGGAATACCCTACAGCATCTGCACATAGTGGACACTTTAAGTCACTTCTTAATGAACTTGCCCTTAAGAAGTCATTTAGACCTGACATTATTTTCATTGATTACCTTAATATATGTGCTTCCTCTAGGTATAGCAAAATGGGTAATGTCAATTCATATAGCTATATTAAGGCTATTGCAGAAGAACTTAGAGGACTCGCTGTCGAAGCAAACGTCCCTATCGTATCTGCCACCCAGACCACTCGTTCTGGTTTTGGTAGCTCTGACGTTGAGCTTACTGATACTAGTGAGTCCTTTGGTCTGCCTGCTACTGCTGATCTTATGTTTGCCCTTATTAGTACAGAGGAGCTCGAAGAACTGGGACAGATTATGGTGAAACAACTGAAGAATAGATACAATGATCCAACCATATACAAGAGGTTTATTGTTGGTATCGATAGAGCAAAGATGAGACTGTACGATTGTGAACAGTCTGCACAGAACGACGTACTTGACAATACCCGTGAGGAGGAGTATACTTATGAAGAGAAGCCTAAGAAGTCTTTCGATGGATTCAAGTTCTGAACTGACATTTATTGATCCACCACATATGTTTCAGATTTATGATCTGAATGGTGAAAAGTATTGTCAGTGTGGATGGCAAAAGGATGCAGAAAACTTATGTGAGATGCACCCTGGATTCTTCTTCACTAAGTTCTATCTTGGAGAAACTCCAAAGACAGTGGATGTCCCACACGTTACATTGGCTCCAGATCTGGAACTACCAATGCAACAAATTCTTCCTGAATCTCAACTAGAACCCCTTGATTTAAAATGACAGTAAACACTGAACGATACCTTGAGTTTGTAAATGGTGTCACATCTCAACCTAGTAAAGACAATGAAGCTTTCTTATATCGTATCCAAGAGCTCGAAGGTCAAGGATTTCATTCTGAAAGACTCCTTACTGCTGCAGTTGGTGCGTGTGCCGAGGCTGGTGAATTCACTGAGATTGTGAAGAAGATTGTCTTCCAAGGTAAACCTGTGACAGAAGAAAATCTGTTTCACATGAAGAGGGAACTCGGTGACATTATGTGGTATGTTGCTCAAGCCTGTATGGGACTTGATACTACTATCGATGAGATCATTGAGATGAATGTTGAAAAACTGGAATCTCGTTATCCTGGTGGATCATTTGATGTTCACCATTCCGAAAATCGTAAAGAAGGAGACCTATGATTAATGTTGAAATGGATGTGATGACTGCTATTGCAGTACGGTCTTCACTCTTTATCGATACAAAAGTTTATACATATGATGAGAGTTGTTGTCCTACTCGGGTGAAGAACCTTCGTAATGTAATCGTTGAACTTGACAAACAAATTGAAGAGGCATTGGCAAATGAAGTTACTAACACTTGAAGATTACGAAAAGGCCGGAGAACATTTCTGGTCTAAGTACTGGTACGTTTCCAAAGAACTTGGTGAAGGTGCTAGAACAGAGGATATCCTGAAAGTTATGGAATCCCTTGGTGCAGTTGCCTTACAATTTAAAAAAGAGGAAGATAACGATGGCCCCTTCGGTTTTAACAAAAAGACAGATGAAACAGTTCAGGAAGAATGAGTCATTAGTAGACGATTGTTTCTATTGTTGGGAGACCCGATACGGTCTCTGGTCCACTAAAACAAAAGAAGATTATCAATACGATATTGGAATAACTGGTACTTCCAGAGATATCGTTGTTGATATGACTCGTTGGCATCTCAAACACCTTCAGGAAGGCACACTCGATAGTGTCAGTTGGGTTGTTGGTGATGCGTATGTTGGTGGAAAACTGTAGTGATTCATGATGTAGTTAGACTTGTTTCCATGTTGATCATGTTGTTCAACATTTGTAATAGCAATGACTTCAACAGGAAACAATGTTTGACTGATATGGATGTCTGGTTTTGGCCAGAAATTCAAAGAGCTTGGGATCTTTACACCGGAAAAGAGATTCCATATCAAGATGAATCTACCAAGTTATAAATAATGTATATAAGTTACATTAACGTGCCATGTCGGATATGAGTAACCTGTATCGTGCGTATTCCGCGGTACATAATGTAGAAATTAAAGAAGAACTCCAACAGAATAGAGATCTGATCAGTGAGATGAATATGTCTCAGGTTCTTCAGTCTGATCTGGTTGAAGTTTGTGAAGAGATTGTTGAAGGTCTGTTTCAGTATGGACTTGATCTTGATGGTGTTTCTGGTGTTATCTCCACACTTCTTGAGAAAGTTAGAGAAGGAAATTCAAACGAACTGAGAGAAGGTAAAATCGATCAGATTGCTGAAGCATTTGGTACAGTGGTTGATACTGTTACTAATAAAGCTGAGAGAAACTGTGAAGAAGAGTTCCTGTTGTATCGTAAGAACAAACCCTTGACTGAGAAGTGGAACAATAGAGTATCTCATGAAGTTGGTAACGCTAAACTTCACGCTTCCCTCATTCACGAAGATCGTCATCAGATCAAGTTTGGTTTGATTGAGATGATGTCTGACCTGATGGAGAAAGGAATGAATCCTGGATTCAAAGCCTATCTTGAAAAGCAAAAAGCCAAGAAAGGTAAGGGTGGTGATGAGAAAGAAGGTAAGTCAGAAGGTGGTGGAAAACCAGACTTCCTTGATCTTGATAAAGATGGGGACAAGAAAGAACCCATGAAGAAAGCAGCTAAGGAGAAGAAAGACGTAAAAGAAGCTAGAATGGCTGGTGAATCTCCTAAGGAGTATGCATCCAGAATGACTAAGAAGTTCTCTGGTGGTAAGTCAAAGTCTTATGATCCTATGAAGGATAAGTCCTTCGATCATGATGAAGCTGAAAAGACCAGAGGTCAGTCTGGTAAGTTCTCCAAAGAAGAACTGGAAGCCATCCAAGCTAAAGTAGATTCCTGGGAAGACTGATCCATGACGAGAGACGTATTCCAATACTTCAAACAAGTAAGGTCTCTCCAAGAAAGTAAAGGAGCTGAGAAAGCAGCAGAGCTTGGTTATCAACACCAAGCTCGTGGTGTTTATCTTGACCCAAGAACTCAGAAGAGATACAAGAATACTGGCGACAAGTTGGAGCCTATTGTTGACAAACCAACTGCCGATAAGGATGCTGGTCAACAACAAGATCCAAAATCACTGAATCAATTCAGACAAGATGCCACTGGTGGTCAACAACCACAGGCAGAACCTACTGCACTCCCTCAGATTCCTGATGGATTGACTGATAAAGAGTTTGCCGATGCAAAGGCAAAAGAAGCTACTGGTGGTAGAGAGGTTTCTGCTGCTAGAAAGAAGTTCATCGATAAGGCAATAGCAACTCAGGTTGCCATGATGAAACAACCTGAAGAACCAGCACCTGAGGAAGAAGGAGACGAGGAAGTTCCAGCAGGACTTGATGATCTTTTAGGTGATATTCGTGGTGAAGGTGAACCAGAACAGAAGAAGGTAGAAGATTTCCCCACAATAGATGATAAGATTGCTGAAAAAGATGAGGAATTAGACGATCTTGATGATGATGAAGCCTTTGAATATGAGTATGACAAGTTCCAAAAAGAACTTGAGACTACCATGAAGGAGTTGAATGATCGTCAACGTAAGATGATGGAGAAGAAATTTGGTAAGTTCCAAGAAAGTCTGAAGAATATTCCTAGTGCAACTGATAAGAAGTCGTTCTTGGCATCGATGGCACATGCAAAGACATTCGAAGGTAGAGTGAACGCAGGTGCTGGAAAGAACAACCTGGGATACGCTGATGTTCAGAATTTGATGGCCAATCGTGACAGATTGATTGAAGGATATGGTGATGGATCACCAGAACAGATCAAAAAGTTTGTTGATTCTGTCCGTTCAATCGAAGTTTCTGATGATTTTGTTGATACATCCTTTGATCTTCTCCCCGAAGACTTCAAGAAATCACTAAAAGGTAAGGGTCAAGTCACCAATGACAAGTATGTGTCTGATGATAAGGCACATAAAGACATGCATTATCTTGGTAAAGATAAGGATGGTAATGTGAAACGAGGTATGGCCAGCACCAATGATAGAGCCAAGTTGATGTGGAGAATCTACCTGGAACAGGGTGGTCGTGATGCCTATACTGGTCTCCCACTTGACATTCAGTCGATGGATTTGGAACATGTTCGTGGTTTCAACAACAAAGATGGTGGAAAACCAGGTAAAGAAGAGTGGGAACAGAGAGAAAATGATGATAACATGACCCTTATCAACTCTAATATCAACCAAACAAAGGTTGATTTGTCAATGAAGGACTTCTTTGAACAGAGAGTTGATCCAAATAAGGATAAAACTGAAGATCAGTTCGGTGGTATTGAGAAGTTATTTGACAAACAGAATGAAATTATGAGTGTTGGGGAGGAACTTTCCAAAACACTTCTGGGTGAAGGTGGTAAAGGACTTGGTGATCAGGTAACCAAAGAACTTCTGATTGAACACTTTGGTGGTGATGATACCAGGTACAATGATCTTAGGGAAGAGTTCCGCAAAGTGGCCACTGATGAAAAAGATAAGAAGAAAGCCAATGGAATGAAGTCTAAGATGGGTAAAACACTCCTGAAAGCCACTGGTTTGGCTCGTGGTATTCAAGATCCATCAGGTAGAAGAACTGTTGCACTCCAAGAAAATGTGTATCGTGGGTTCTTGCAGTCTATGGCAGGTGCAAAACCAGCAGATAGACAGGCATATATGGATGGTTGGGCACAAGCTATCAAGGCAGGAAATACAGAGAGAACACCAAAGGCAGTGAATAGAACACTGATTGAACTGGGACTGATTGATCAAGACATCTTGGACGATCGTAAAGCTGGCCGAGTATTCCGTGAAGATGTGGAGTGGTATAGTAGAATGAACGGGAAAAATATGATTGATAGATTGAAAAGATCATTAAGAGATCCCATCTGACTTGACAGAAGGGTGTGAATCGGTTAAAATTGTCGTGTCGTATTCAGGTATTTGATGAAGGTTACTCAGAGACTCTCCCATGTTGAGGAAATTGAGTTGTGCAAGTCTGCTCAGAGTGGTTGTGAAAAGTCTTTAGAACGAATGGTTACAAGTAATCTTGGTCTAGTTTCCAAACTTACCAAGAAAATGTACTACAAGAACGAACAATATTCCTTTGAGGATATGTTCCAAGAGGGTGTCATCGGTCTGATGAAAGCCATTCGTAAGTTTGATCCAAAAGAAGGTTGTAGGTTCTCTACCTATTCTTATTACTGGATTTATTGTTATGTGAGTAAGTTTCACACCAATCACTATGGTAAAGTTCGTATTCCTTCTCATATCAAGGAGAAACTTCGTAAGTTAGAGAAGACAAATCCCGAAGAACACACGAAACTGAAGGGTTCTTTACCCTTTGTGATGTCTATGAACAAAGTTATTGGTGAGGGTTCTACTCTAGAAGACGTAGTTTCTGATGATTATTACACAGAACTAGACTGTGAACTGGAGGTTGTCAAGGATCAAATGAAAGAAGTTCTCACTGAACGTGAGTATTCTGTGATGTGTCATCGTTATGGTCTGGACGGTTTTTACTCCAAGTCACAACGTGAATGTGGTAAGATCTTTGGTGTAAGTTACGCTATGATTCATCTGATTGAGAAGAAAGCTATGGGAAAACTGAGGGAACATTTTGTTTCCTAAATATTTCTATGGATAATATTGTCAGATGAGAGACTTTTTTAACTTTTTATCAGAAGCAAGAAAGACAAGAGCATCAGAAAAAGCTAGAAAGTTGGGTCTTACCTCTGATGGTAAGGGTAACTGGGTAGACCGTGGTGGAAATATAAAGGCTAGAACACAAGGTGGAGAACTTGTATTCGTCGATGGTAAGCAGGCAACTAGAGATGAAAGAGATACAGAAGATAAAGAAGTAAGAAAAGACACAGAAGCCAGAGCATCACAGGCATCATCTGTTGATCCTGAAGATGAGGGTGAAGAAGAAGAAGAAGAGGGTAGTAGTAAGACTGGAGAGACAATCACTCTGGTATTTGGTAGATTTAACCCCCCAACTATTGGACATCAGAAACTTTTAGACTCTGCAAAATCTATTTCTGATGGTGATCTGAAGATTTATCCTTCTAGAACTTATGATCCTAAGAAGAATCCTCTAGATCCTAACCAGAAAACATCTCTAATGAAGAAGATGTTCCCTGATCATGCCAAAAATATTGTCAATGATGAAGGTGTCAAATCAATTTTTGATGCTCTAAAGTTGGCAAACGATGAAGGATACTCTAATGTTCAGATTGTAGTTGGTTCTGACAGAGTTGCTGAGTTTGATAGTCTGGCTCAAAAATACAACGGTGAGTTGTATAATTTTGAGAACATTGAGACTGTTTCTGCTGGTGAAAGAGATGCAGAAGGTGAAGGTGTAGAGGGAATGTCAGCCTCTAAGATGAGAAAAGCAGCTTCTGAGAACGACTTTGAGACCTTTAGAAGTGGTATTCCTGATACTGTAGATGATAAAACAGCGAAGAGTATCATGAATACTGTTCGTAAAGCCATGCAAGTCACCACAGAATCGTGGAGTTTGTGGGAGATTGCACCTAAGTTTGATTGGAGAAACCTCCGTGAGAACTATGTGACTGGTAAGATCTTCAACATTAACTCTATTGTTGAGAACCTGAACACAGGATTGATTGGTAAGGTGATCCGTAGAGGAACCAACTATCTGATCTGTGTGACAGAAGATAATATGATGTTCAAGTCCTGGGTAAAAGACCTGAAGGAGTATTCAGAGGTAAAAATGGACTCTAAAGAGAGATCTCCTGGGAAACCTAACACTCTGGCTGGAACAAGTGGATACTTTAAGCATGTTGCAAGTATGACTCCTGGGTTTGAGAAGGGTGATGAGACTAATCTTCAGGCCGGTGGGAAGCCATATAAGGGATATGATATCAAGAACTTCATAAATAAGAATAAGAAAAAGTAGTTTTGAGACATGAATAACCCTCTTAATGAGTTGTCCACCGTCTACAACAAAAGTATTGCAGGTGACGATAAGAAGAAGGCAAAGGTAAAGGCTGAAATGCTTCCCCAAGGTGATACTCCTATGGGTGGTGATGGTGCTCGTCCTGGTAAAAATAGAAAGGCATATGTAGAACCTATGTCTTATGAGGGTTATGCACCTGGTGATGTGGATCAGAAAGTTGGTGCTGTAACTCCTATCCCCAAGGATGAAAGAGAGGCAGCCAAGGCAAGAATTCTCGCTAAGGCTAAAGCAAAGAGAGCCATGAAGGAACATGTCTCTTGGAGAGATGAACTTCGTGAGTATGTTGGAAGTGTGGCAGACAATAATAATATGGTCAAAACTTCACCTAAGAAAGATACCGAAGCTGCAAAAGAAATCAAAGAGAAGAGCATTACGAACAAGATCAAGATCAATCCTCCTCAAGGTGTGACTGAAGGATTTGAACAACTTGGTGGTGTTGTTGTAGAGATGTATGAACTAACTGAAAAGATTGACCTGAAGAAGGCAGATATGGGTGAAGTTATTAAGGACTTCCGTAAGTCTGATGCTCCTCAGTTCAAAGGTAAGTCAGACAAGAAGATCCAAAAGATGGCTATTGCAGCCAAACTTGAGGCTGATGAGGCATATGATATGTCTAATGCACCTTCTATCAAGGATGCCAAACCAGTCAAGAAGATCAACGTAAAGTATGATTCAAAGATGAAGGTTATGGCTCCTCAGATTAACAAAGAAGAATCTGAATCAGAATCAGAGAAAGAAAAGAAGAAGAGAGAAATGTTGGCTAAAACCAAAGAACATGATGACCAACATGATGGTAAGATGGCTAGTGAAGAAATGTCTGTGAAAGATCAGATGGCTTTCTCTAGAGAGTACAATAGGAAGAGGAAAGAAGGTCTACTTCCAAAACGTCCAGCTGCAAAACCTGTGGCGAACACGGATACTAGATCTCCCGCCGAAAAGATGGCAGATGCTTACGCATCTCCTCGTAAAGGACCAGGTGGTGCTACTAGAGCAGACTGATGTATCGTCAAGTAGATTCTGATTATCAGAGATACGATAAACAAGAAAAACAATTTAAGAAAGATGATGAGAGGATGAAACTTGGTAAGAGTTTCGATGGTTACATGGATCAGGAATCACTTCGTAGGGGTGAAGTGAGAAAGTGGGATAAGAGACTCAATAAATATATTTCAAATAAAGACTGATTCATATATAGTCTAGACGCACTATTACTATGCTTTCATTCTTACTTCCACTTGCATCGAAAATTATCTCTGATGCAGTTGCTAAACTTCCTGACGATGAAGAACTTGGTGAGAAAATGGTTGAGATCTGTCTTGTTATTCTTGCTAAGGCAGTTAAGTTGACCAAAACTGATATGGATGATCAACTTCTTGAGGTTGTTACTAAAGCAATCAAAGCAAGAGAAGAGTGATTTACCGGGAGACACTCGTCTCCTTTTTTTATAAATATTTACTAGCATAAACATTTCATAAGGCAATCATGGCACTTTGGGGAAACAATGACGCTTTGGACTCCGGGGGCACAGTTTCCCTCAACTACTCCACTCGCGTTGTAACTGGTTCGGGAACTAGTTTTGGAGCAACTGACAACCCTGGTGAGGGAGATGTCATCAGATTTGGAGACAGATCTGGCACATACTTTGGTGATGCAGTAATCGTCACTGTAACATCTGCAACTTCTGTAACCATCGGATCTACTGTTGGACTCAGTGGAGTTGCTATTGCTGCTACAGCATACACCGGAACACAATGTCCAAAATCACTTGTTCTTGATCACAATTATAGTCAACTTAATAGTGACAAAGATACATTCGCATACGGTGTAGCAGAAGCCGGTACAGAAGTTGCAACAGCCACTGAGTACAAATTGTCCCACGGTGGTTGGGTTGGTGTTACTACCTACAACGATAGTTCAGGTAACCTGAGAGTTAAGTCTGAAACTCTGGTAGCTATGTCTGGTATCACCACTGGTAACGTACCTGCTTATCCCCCTCAGCAGTTCTGATTAAATTAAATGTATATTAATGAATTGAATGCAGATAACTTTCTTATCTTCGCTATTAAAAACTATGAGAACCCCGAAGCAATAACGGTTGAGGACTTTGAAAAAGACCTCAACCACTTTCGCTATATCAAGAGACTTCTTAAGAAGTATAAGAATACTGGGGATCTAAAGATACATTTGTTGATCAATCACTTTATTATTCTCTACAATATTTTTGGAGATGCAACAACACCAATGTTGTTCTTCAAAATTGAAAAAGAATTGTGGCCATGTGTAAAATCTTTTGTGATGTTTCTGGATAGACTTCCTGAATATCCAAGATCATATATTCATGATATGGAAGAAGATATTCATTGTTTACAAGAACTCAAGAGGATTTCTGATGGATAGTCGTAAACTGAAAAGGATTGTTGACTTCATCAGAGAAGAGATGATGACAACCGGAAGCACTGCTTCAAAACCTGGTTTCAGTAGCAAAGCTGACGCTAAGGGTCCAACTGCTGGTTTCGATCCTCTTATGAAAAAGAAACCAATGAAGAGATACATCTACCAAAAAGGTTTAAGGAAGAACTGGAAAAATGGATGACTCAGTTAAACTGGCTATTGTGGCACAGAAGGTGGAAGACCTAAAACCAATTATCTTCAAACTAGATGCAACCATTGAGAAATTAAGCGAGGTAAATACAACAGTTAGTAGAATGCTCGCGGTTCATGAAGAGCGCTTATCAAAGTCAGAAGAAATTGACAGTGTATTATTTACAAAGATTGACGAACTCCGTGATAAAATGGACAGGGATCATCACGACGTGCTGTCAAGATTACAGGGATTAGAGAAGAAGGTGTGGATAGGTATTGGAATTGTTGCAACAATAAGTTTTGTAATTAATAATCCTTGGGTGTCCTTGTCCAAAACAACAGAACCTGTTACAATAGAGTCTAGTTACTCCTTATGACATGGATTTTATTGATGTTAAGTACATCAATTTGATTTCATCCAGACTGCAGAAATTCAAGAAAGTCAAACCCAACCTGTTCAACTGTCGTTGTCCTATCTGCGGTGACTCTCAGAAGAACAAAAGCAAGGCACGTGGATATTTCTATCAGATTAAAAACAACACAAACTACAAGTGTCACAACTGTGGTGTGAACATATCTCTCAACAATTTCCTGAAAGATATTGACCCACAAACACAAAAACAATATGTGTTTGAAAAGTTCAAAGGTAATAATACTGGGAAGAACTTTACTACAGAAGACCCTGAAGATATCTTCTCTAAATTAGATTCATCTAAACCTGTCTTCAAGAAGAAGATTACTTTAGATCTTCCTGATGCTTTTAGTGTAGATAAGACAAAATATTATCTGGAAAGTCGTGCCATACTTTCTGGAAAGTTTTACTATGCAAAGAACTTCCAAGAGTTTGTGAATACAATTAAACCAGGAAGTTTTGGACACCCTGAGTTTGGTGAGGAGAGAATTGTCATCCCACTTATCAAAGATGATAGATTGATTGGCCTTCAGGGTAGAGCCCTCTCTACAAACCCTGTTAAATACTTAACCACAATGTTGGATGACGACGCACCCAAGATTTATGGACTCGACACAGTTGACACAAAACAACCCATCTATATTATCGAAGGACCCTTCGACTCCACGTTCGTGGAAAACAGTGTTGCTATGTGCGGGGCCGATGTTGATGTTGGGTCGTTTGGTTGGAGCGATTATATTTGGGTTCTTGATAACGAACCACGTAACAGAGAAATCGTCAACCGAATCTCCAAAACAATCGATAGAGGAGATAAGGTAGTCATATGGCCATCCAACATAAGACAAAAAGATATCAACGATATGGTCCTATCTGGATATAATGTTCTAGATATCATCAAAACAAATACCTATCAAGGATTACAAGCAAAACTTAAATTCACAACCTGGAAAAAGATATGAGTAACGGTACAAAGGTTAAGAAGAGGGACGGGAGAGTTGAGTCTCTTGACTTAGATAAGATGCACCTGATGGTAGAAGAGGCATGTGAAGGTCTCTCTAATGTGTCTGCCAGTCAGGTTGAGATGACATCTGGGATTCAGTTCTACGATGGAATCACCACTGCTGAAATTCAAGAGATCCTTATCAAGAGTGCTAGTGATCTCATTGACCTTGACCATCCAAACTATCAGTTCGTAGCAGCCAGACTCCTTCTATTCTCTCTCAGGAAGTCTCTGTATGGAGGTAGAAGGGAGATGCCAACGTTGATTGATCATATCACTGAGTTGGCATATGATGGACATTACGACAAGGATATTTTTACCAAATACTCCAAAGAAGAGATTGAGAAGGTTGAAACTTTCATTGATCATGGTCGTGATTTCCTATTCACATATGCTGGATTACGACAGGTTGTGGATAAATACCTAGTACAAGATAGAAGTGTCAATAAGGTATACGAAACACCTCAGTTTATGTACATGTTGATCGCTCTGACGATCTTCCGTGACTATCCTAAGGAGACAAGACTGTCCTACGTCAGAAGATATTACGATGCCATCTCCAAACACAAAATCAACATCCCAACACCAATCATGGCCGGGGTCAGAACACCTCTTCGGCAGTTTGCGTCTTGTGTTCTGGTTGACGTTGATGACTCCCTGGATAGCATTTTTAGTAGTGATATGGCCATTGGCCGTTATGTCGCACAAAGGGCTGGTATCGGTATCAACGCTGGGAGGATCCGTGGCCTCAACGCTAAAATCAGGGGTGGAGAAGTACAGCACACTGGCGTTGTTCCTTTCCTTAAAAAGTTTGAATCAACTGTACGATGCTGCACACAAAATGGGATTAGAGGTGGATCCGCCACA
>Ga0208159_1000053_pt1 | contig 39615 bp, 33 predicted proteins | sample 9_EtaG_FD_184082 | JGI IMG/M metagenome (GOLD analysis project Ga0208159, IMG submission 184082) | Marine viral communities from the Subarctic Pacific Ocean - 9_ETSP_OMZ_AT15188 metaG (SPAdes) (version 2) | ecosystem: Environmental > Aquatic > Marine > Oceanic | place: Pacific Ocean | collected... | reverse complement strand
TTTGCTCTTGTCCTATCTGTGAATCTTCTCCACCATAATCTCTCAATCCATAGTAAGGTGGGGATGTAACACACATCCTTGCCTTCTCATCAAACTCTTTGAGTGTATCTCTACAATCTCCAAATAGAATTGTGTCTCTCATAATAATCCTACTTCTCCATTTTTACTGCCAAAAGAAACCGTACTTTTAGTAAACATTAAATCTGCCTTATTCCATATACAATATGTTCCAAGATGTGATATTCCTATCATATAATGATAGTTATCAGGAGTACACACCTTACCATAATTATTCTTTGCTTTACTATTTGTTCTAATATTAATCTCTGGTTTTGGATTTTTTGCTCTGGTTGTTTGAGTTGTTGACTTACAAGATACTATTGATACTTCTGGGTATTTCTCAACAATAAAATCACCATCCCCACCTGTATCAGGATTATTTGGCACGAATACTCTATAACCCATTTTAATAAAGACTTCTTGTGCTTTAATGATAGAATAGTCAACAACTTGATCTCTACTGGTACACCAATCAAATATACCAATAGGATTAAAGTTTCTACTTTTTGTTCCTTTTACAGTCATTACCACTTCTTCCTATAATTTGAGTTTCTTAATGGTGTAGAATACTGTAAGTTATCTAAACTGTTATTTGATATGTCATCATCAATATGATCTATTAAAACAGTATCGTATGCAAGTTGTTTAAATGGTTGAGGTGCTTGATCCCATTGCTCTCTTGTTATTCCTATTTCGTGAGAATAATCTTCAAGAGGATGCCATACAGTTTTTACTGCTTGATGAAGTTTAACTCTAAACTCTGCTGTGTCTCTGGTAGAGGTCTTTTTTGTATATTTCATACCTAAGTCACGAAATGGTTGTGCTAGAGTTGTAACACTAAAATCATAACACTTTGGTTTTCCAACACCTTTCTTCTGTCTCCAGTTTTCAAATACTGCCTTCCATTTGTTTGTCTTTGAACTCCATATCTTACCACATTTACTCACATAGTAATCAGGTATTACTAATCCAAATCTTTTTAGAACACGAAGTTCAATACCTTCAATGATAATAGTTTCCATAATAATTAACCTGTGATTTTACTGTAACCTGTTCTTTCCCATTTTTGTTTTGAATGAAGATAAATTCCAGGAAAATGTAACTTTATTATATCATTACCACCATACTCCTCATTAATTCTTTGCCCTGCAATTTTAGCAAGTCGGCAAAATGGCATTGCATCTCCTTGAGATAGATCCCAATATGAGGTTGATTTTGCATATTTATACCAAGATTGTACTTTAGTAGTGTCACCCTCTGGTTTGGCAATTTGGAATTGAATCCACCCTTTAACGATGTCAGCGTTGTACTTCATAATGATTAATTAATGGATTTAATGAACTGTAGATCATAATCTTCTGATTCCTCAAAATAATCTCTTGACTCATTTAAGTCATTATAACCTGTTAGGAAAAAATCTGCAGGATCAGGATCACATGATGCTGTATATACTGCACCAGTATCTTTAAAGTTGTAGAGTTTATCAGATGATACACAACATGCCTTACCACTCTTCACATCAGATATGATAAAGTAATCAGCAAGTTTGTCATCATAATCTTTTGCTGCTCTACGGTTTTTAATAATCAAACCTCTAACTGCAATGCCTGATTTGTTTTTGAATTGTGTTACTTTTGACTCATAGGAAATTTTATCCTTAGTAACCAAGTCAATACCAGGTAAATTTACTCTTTCAAGTAAATCATTACTATACTCAGCAAGTGCTTTTTCAACCATTTCACCTGCTTTTGGAAAGCGTAGATTGTTATCAGTATAACCTCTAATTGCATATAGAAGTTTAGATAAACGATCTAATTGGAAAGTTTTAAAATCAATCATCTTGTGATAACAGAAATAGCGGGTTCACCCCTGTTGAATACGGTGTCAACAACTGCCTCGACTTTACGTGCGGTGCTGACTCCAACATTATTATACACTGGGACACATACCTTACCATGTGTCTTGTGACAGTTACCCAATCGGATCACTCTACCAATCGTTTGACTGATAGTGATATAATCCATATTACGCATAAACACTGCTGCCTCAAGACCCTTGACATTGATTCCTTCTGCCAATATGCTGTGATGTAATACTACAAACTTCTTATCATCATCCTTACCCCACGCATTGAGAACATTAAAGAACTCATCTCTACCTACCTTCTCACCATCAATGATAGCACCTGTCTTTGATGTAATAGTCATCCATGAATAACCACGCCAAGCAAGTTCATCCTGAAACTTAGAGGCATATAAAAGATTAGTAATCTGTTTGGTAGATTTTGCACAGATAAGAATCTTGTCTACCTCCAATTTATCAATAGCACTAATCATGTGTTCTGACTCTACCTCAGAATAGATCTCATCCTTTCTTAGTAAACGACTCTTATATACCTCAACTTTAGGTGGTAGGATATAACCTTCTTTAACTAACTTAGGTGCTGGTACATTAACAATTACCTGACCATACACCTTAGTATCATTCATTCCAGCTTTTTGGACAGTACGACTATGCTTAGGAGTAGCAGTAAAGAAAAAGCACCTGTTAGCCCAATCAGTTGCAAAATGTCTAACAGCAGGGAAAAAGTTTCGTTGAACACTATTGTGTGCCTCATCAAAGTAAATTGTATCTACATCAATGGTAGATCTTTTGACCTTATCAAGTGAATGATAGGTAGTAAATATAATCTTATTTCCTCTTGTGTACTTGTGCCAAAAGTAAATATCCTCAACTTTGGTTGAAGAATAGTGTGGTGTCTCACCACTATGAACGTGCATCACAGATACATCATCAAGAACCTCAAGGAACTCGGATGATAACTGTTCTGCCAATAGAATACGAGGAGCAACTACAACAATAGTACCTCCTCTCTTGGCATCCTCAATCATACACATAGTTTTACCACCGCCTGTAGGAACGATGATTTGCCCCTTGTCATACTTTGCCATAGCATCCAGAGCATCAGTTTGGTGTGGACGTAATGGCATCAGTGTTTTTCAGATGAACTTATTATAGCAGATCACTCAATGGATTGGAAGGTGCTTGTGACAATGTTACATCTGTCTTTCTATGAATAACTTCTGTCTCCATTCTCTGCCTAGCAATTTGATTATATTCTTCAGATACATCTATACCAATATAATTTCTACCTAAACATTTTGCTGCTAACGTAGTAGTTCCACTCCCATTAAAAGGATCAAGCACTACACCATCCGTAGGACAAAAACATTCAATCATATCGTATGCCAACATGTTAGGAAATACTGCTGGATGTTTACTCTTTAATTTACTTTCACCACCACAAGTATTGCCGAAAGTCATTACTGTGCCTGGACATTTGGTAGGATTAATCTTAACTTTACGAGAACCTGTTCTACCACTCTTAGTCCTAATATTTGCACCTGTCATTACCTTTCCACCATGCTTTGATGGTATCTTTATATTCTCCTTATCAAAATATTGTGGTCTTCTACCTTTCAAGAATATGGGCATATATTCATGGTCTACTCTAAATCTTTTCTTCCACCATGCACCTTCTGTGCCTTGCCTGTTGTAGATATTACATTCAAATAACCTAAAACCAATATTATCACACCAATCAATAATAGTTCTGAATGATGTAAGTGACTTAGCAAAATCTTTAGTAGAGTCCTGTATTACCATTACACATATTCCACCATCCCTTAAAACTCTCAACAACTGCTCACCCAATCCATGCAGATCCAAAGTATAACCATTGTAATCTCTTAGTGCATCATAAGGTGGAGATGTAACCACCATATCAATGCACTCATCAGGTAATGTTTTGAGATAAGATATATTATCAGATGTAATTATCTCATTCATGTAATGCTTTTCTCTTTACAGCGTTTGTGAAGTATTCAAGGTTATCACCAATAAGACCAGTACCAGTATTACATCTCTTACACAAATATCCTCTAAAGGTCTTAGATTTGTGGTCATGGTCACATTGCCATGGGCCATTAGTACCATCGACACCCTCTGGAATATCCTCTACTTTCTCATAAACAACCTTACCACATTGTGTGCAAGGTGTCAAGTAATCTGGAGGTGGATTATCTTTCTTTATCTTCGATAGAATAGCAGATTCTTTTCGAGAACAATCTCTACAATTAGTATTAACTCTCAATCTCATTCCATTTCTTTTGAAACGAGTGCGATAGTGTTGAAAATATGTAGAAGGTAATTTCCTCTTACATACAGAACATGTGCAGTCAATGATCTCAATCAAATGCTCATCAGAACACTCATTACATACTGAAACGAGAGGGAACCCCATTTCTGACATGACAAAGGCATCAGATGGTTTGGTTTTATTGCAACAGGGACAGTTGAAAGCCATTTACCTTTATTTGTTATTTCTATTATAGCAATAAAAAAACCCCTGTGGGGGTTTTTGTGCCAGATCTGCCACTGGTTCTTAAAAAAATATAAAGCTTGTCCTACAAACCATACAAAGGTATGTATGATGATCGTAAGTTTGACTTATTTAATGGTTACTACCGCAGGGAATGATGTTCCATTAGTATTGGAAGCATATATCTCATATCTTTGCTGACCAAAGGTAGGTGCAAATGTTGACTGTCCAGATGTTACATTAGGTGTAATAATGAAATTACCATCAAAAGGATTCATTACTGCATAAACAGAATCAGTAGCATTACCAGCAGGATCTACATTCGTAGCACTCCATGAAATAGTTCCTCTACCAAAAGTAGTTCCTTCAGTTTGATCCAAATCAGAAGATGTTAATACAATATTTCCTTGAGGATCTTTCAGAGTAAATGCCACTCCAGCAGGGTTATGTTGCCAATCTTCAGGATCATTACCTGAAACAAATTTTCTATTAAAACATTTAATTGTTATTGTATGATCTCCTAAACCAAATCCTTGTGTATATGGTGTACCATCAGTATAACTTATTCCACCAGAAGTACCTGTAGTTTCCCATTTACCCATTTGACTGGTATTGGAATTGGCAGGGTAATGACTATCATAGTCAGTAGTAGCTCCTTTTGGAATAGCATCTATATTCCACTCACATCTATTATCTGACTGAATCTCGAACGTGTATTGTCCAACTTTAGCAGTATCAGTTATCTTCCAAACCCAAGTGTTAGTAAATGAAACATCTCCATTCTGTGTTTTTGGATCAGTGCTATTTTCCCAAGCAGCATAATCACGCATAAACTGTGACCAATATTGCTTCATTGCAATATATTCCCAATCTCCATTAGAATCTTTACCACTATGTAATGCAGAATCATATGAATTAACCCATGTTGTTGTAGTAGCAGGAGACCAGTTAGCAGGAACTATTGTAAGATCACCATTTCTCTTATTAGGATTATTTCCATCATCATGGAAAACTAGTTTCTGTCCGTATTCTTTTATTCTCTCGTTTCTCAAATAATTACCACCGTTTGCTGGTCTATTTCCAGCTTGAGATAGATTAGTAAACTCTACATCATACAATCCTTCAGGTAAAGTTAAAACAGGAGATAGATAAGTATTAATTCTATTAACAGATCTGGTATATGAATATACGACAGTTCCAGAGGAATTCTTAATCTCGATCTTGTCAAATGCTACTCCACCAACATCAGAATAATCATCTTGTGTTTGATAGAATTTACATTGAACTTGTGTTCCGTCAGAAGCACTAGTTACGTTTAATGTTTGCTTACCTGTTGCATCATTTTCTGGAAAGTTAAATCTAATATGTTGAGTATGTTCTACTGATACAACAGGAACTTGACCAGGAGGAACTGGGGTTCCAGCAGATCCATCACATTCTAGTCCAACACTACCTTTTACACTAGCAGCACCTTGAGATCCTTGAATGTTTGGATCAAAAAACTTACCACATATTGCAGCACCACCTTTACCACCACCTTCTCCCTGATCTAGACCAGTAGCAAGAGGACTTTTACCAAGAGTGCTTCCACCTGGTTGACCATAATCACCACCATCTCCACCTGCACCACCAGGAGTTGAGTTTGCAGCACCATCAGGATTTTCTCCACCAGAACATTTAGCAGGGACATTCGGTATTCCAGCAGAACCTGATTGCCTTTCTTGTGGACCACCACCAACAAAATTTCTAAATCCCCATCCAGCACCTTCACCACCAGCACCACCTCTACCTTGTTCGGGTGTAGTTGAAGTATAAGATCCTAGATATACGGTAGAACATGAAGTATATTGGCACATGTGACCATAAATTGTACCAAATCCATTAGTAGGATTTGCCCAAGTTCCTGGAGAACAGGGTAATGTTGCAATAAAGAGTGTAGCATATACTGAACCACCAGGACATGGATCGCCACCACCTGAACATCCATCAGTAAATCCACCCATTGATAGTGATGTACTACAAGATGTTGAATATCCTCTGTCACAAAGACCTGCTTGGACAGGTAATGCACCCATTTGTCCTTGTTCTCCTCCTCCACCACCACCATAAATCTTACCACTACCTTCAATATGAATTGTAGTTCTACTCTCAGATCCTTCGTGTCTAATTGTTAATGCTGCTCCTGCATCTTTACCAGGATCACTTAATGTTTTATCTGCCTGAGTATTAAAATTAAAAAATCCTGCCCTTCCAGCAGAACCGTATATTCCACCACTAACATGAATCCTTGTATTCAATGCTTTTAATGGTGATGGCAATACCAATTTAGCACCTGGTTTTTTACCACTTCCTACTCCACCATCACCAGTTAATCCATTAGTACCAGTATCGTCAGAATATGCCTGTCCAGTTATATTAATTATCTTTTGTACATTTCTTTGATAATTTCCAGTTGTTGCACCAGAGGCATCTAAGTTATTATTACCATCCCAATCAATTCCATCTGAACCATTCTTTAGACCCATATCCAAGAATTTATCATTACCAGATTGATTTGCAGTATATCTCTTAATAGAATTTCGCATCAAAGATGCTTTCCAATCAGTACCTACTCCATCAAATGTTCCATTTGCATAGGTATCTTCGGGTATAGAAGTATTTTCAGTAGAATCAGGGACTACAGGATTTCTTTCTTCCTTTCTAGTATTCCTAAACAACTCAGAGGCAGAAATAGATCCACTAGAAGTTTCTTTAAAATTTGATCTAAGTTGACTCCACTTAATTTCACCTGAAGCGAAATATGGTCCTGCCTTTGTTACACTAATACTCATTAACTATACGTTAGTGAAGGTTTGCCCAACTACTACCATTATAAACTTGTAGTTTATTAGTAGATGTATTGTATATAATTGCACCTGCTTGCAAATCAGTCAAATTACCTCTTTCAGTTGAAGTAACTTTTGGAGGAATCATAAACATTTTATTCTGTTGTGGTACTAATAAATCTCCTCTACCAGCATTAGAGAAGTCAACAGCAGCACTCGCACCTTGACTACCAACTGCAAAGAACTTCTTAATATGAGTTGCACCATCTACTTCCAATTGAGCAACTGGTACAGTGGTTCCAATACCTACCTTATTAAATATTGCTGTACCAAATGGAGCATCTATAGCAACATTCTTAGCAATATTAGCAGTTCCAATACCAATCGTACTCACACCTGATATAGTTTCAGAAACTTGAATATTCAAGAAGGTTGAAATACCTGTACTATTATTAACATTTGATCCACTTATTACTGAAGGTAATGGATAATTAAATACACCATCAACTTGTAAATTACCACCAACTGTTAAACTAGCACCAACATCTAAAGTACTCTTAACAAAAACATCGTCTGAGAATGTTGCTATTCCAGCAACATCTAATGGATATTCAGCAACCGTTTTACCAATACCCAAATTACCCTTATAATCAAGAGTCATTAATGTTTCATTTGTTTGACCATAAAGCCAATTAAATGATCCAGTATTTACACCAACAAAATTACCAGCGTGAAGTGCTTGAGTAAAATCTCCAGTATCTCCATTAAATATTTCAAGAGTTTTACTTGATTCACCAAACTTAAATTGTGCTGTACTTTCACCAATTCCAATTGATGCTTTTTGACCCAACTGTAGAACTGCTGCCTTTGCACCTAATACATCAACAGTAGTAATACCAACACTAAAGATTTCTACATTCTTTGCAGGATTAATCTTACCAACAGCTAACTTATTCTGAATATCTAAAGATCCAGCAGTTGCTATACCAATATTAGAATTAGTAGAATTTAAAGAACCTGTTGTAAGAACACCAGAAACCGTATCTCCAGAAATACTTCCAGTTACTTTGATTTCATTAAAGGTTGAAATTCCAGAAGAATTAATATTACCAGTTATATTACCACTTACGGTTCCTGTAATTGTATTAGAAGTTAAACTATCAATATTGTAAGTATCTGTTCCTGTTCCAACAGTTCCGTTTGTTTCTCTATTAACAATCTCTTTCCAACTTCCATCATCTGCAAAATATGCTCTATTAGTTGCAAAAACTTGAGCAAAAGCACCTTTACTTGTAAGTGGACTAGGTAAATTACTTTGATTGAGATAGTAGAATGGTATTAAGTTCTCACCTTCAATAGCAGTTATAATACCTGTTACATTAACGTTAGATGCTTCTACCTGAGTAAATGTAGATAAACCACTAACAATATTACCTCTTAAATCTCCAGTAAATCCTATTCCAGCAGTTACTATACCTGTTGCTACAACATTACCTGTAGAGTTTATTCCTACACCTTCATTAAATGTTCCTAGATCATTATTACCACCAATCTGTAAGAAGAATCTTGGATCAACAGTTGCAATACCAACTGCACCTTGAGAGTATATACTTGTATATCCTAAACCAACGTCCTTATCTAACCACTGTGATGTTGGTAGATTCAATAGATTCTTACCATCACCAAAGTAAGTAACAAGACCAGTTGGGTCTGTTGCGGTTATAATACCAGCAGTACCAACACTAATACCAGCACCAATCTCACCAGCAGCAAAATCTAAACTGTTAACTGTTAATGTATCACTTATGACTAAACTTGTAATAAGTCCTGAAGTAGCATTTACTTCACCAATAACTTTGACTTTTCCTCGAACATCAAGTGCCTCAGTAGGAACGGTTGTTCCAATACCTACCAGACCCGTTTGATTAACGAGAAAATTGTCATCATCAACCTGAACACCATTACGAAAACTAAAGGACTTCTTAATATTAGCCATTTATATTAATTTTTAGTTATTTATCAGGACAGAGCATCAACCTTAGCTGATAGTTCTTTGATTGCCTCAATTAAAATTGGGACTATTTTTTCATAACGAACTGCTTTATAACCACCATCTCTTGTAGTAGTTATACCTGGAAGACCTAATGCTTCAATCTCTTGTGCGATTACACCAGTATCTTGTTCTCCCTCTGGATACTGATCTCTATATCCCTTCCAAGTAAATGTATTACCTGTAATTGCCTTAACTTTATCTAGAGCATTTGGAATAGCAGTAACATTATCTTTTAATGCACTATCAGAAGTTGAGAAAGCAGTAATATCACCTGAAACAACTAAGTCACCCGTAATGGTAATTCCATTATTTGAAGTTTGTAATTTAGTTGCACCATTATATAACAACTGTGCTGCGGATACACCTACAGTATTCAATCCTTTGAAGACGACATTTCCACCAGCATGTATTTCAACATTCTCACCAGCATCAGTACCACCTTGAATCTTTAACGTACCAGTATCATTTTTGATAATCGAATCTGTAGAATCATGGAATATTTCCATGTCCAATCCAGTCCCGAAAATGACCTTAGCGTTGTCAGGTAACTTAATTCCACCATTAAAGTTAGATGATCCTGTAATTGTTAATTCACCACCTAAGAATGTATCACCAGCAACTCCAACTCCACCTGCAACATATAAAGCACCTGTAGTAGAACTAGTTGAAGGAGTTGTAGAGAAGATCTTAACATCACCACAAACATTCAATCTCTTACGAATTGCAGCACCACCATCTACAGTAAATGCACCAACTAAAGTTCCAGCAGTACAATCTGAAGTAGATTCTGTTTCATTTGTAATCTTAGTTACACCATCAACAGTTAAACTTTCAGTTAATCTAAGTGCTTTGTTAAATCTTATATTACCGTTAAAGGTAACAGGACCATCGAACTGAGATAGAATCTGTTTAGATGCTCCACCCTCAACAAGTAATCTATCTTTGATAATTACTTCATCAAATACAACACTTAACGCACTTGGATCTTCACCTGTTACAGTTGGAACTGGAATATCAAATGTTATCTGTTCACCAGAGTCAGATGAAATCTTAGTGTTTCCAATATAGAAATCACCCTTGTCATTCATACCTGTGTAAACAACAGTACCACAAGAGGTTTCTTGTGATTGTGATAAGAACTCTTCCCTTTCAGTAGGTGTCTTTAACTGAACTTGTGGAAGACCAGTTGAATAGTTACCTGGACCATAACCAAGATATTCAAATGTATGACCAGATGCACGAAGTATAGATGGTCTTCTTAATTCAATAGAGATTGGTTGAATCTTTCTAACTACAGAATTGTTAATATGATTATCAACAATCGTACCTAAAGCACCACGAATAACTTTTAACTTAGTTCCAGTTTTTATATCAGCATCGATAATTCTCATCATCTCACTGTCAATTTGAATATAAGAACCTAATGGGAACTTAGATTTAATTCCAGTTTCAATTTGTGCTGAACTTAATCCAGTATTAAGAGTTAATGTAACAGGTATCTCATCAGTAGTTGTAATATCAGAAGTTAAATTTAATGTACTACTATCAAAGAATGGTAACGCTCTTACACCTATGTTCTCTCCATTCTTACCACTAGCAGCATTATTAGCAGATAAACCATGCTTAAGAATATACTTAGGACTTGTTAATCCACCAGGAGTTGATGCAGTAAACGTATCAACATCCACAACTTCAGTAACAATTAAATCACCAAGATTAGCATCAGAAGCATTTAATACTCTAATTGAATTTCCCTTGGTTAATCCATGTGAAGAACTACAATTAAATGTAGTTACATCAGTACCAGTAGAAGTACTAACTTCAACAACTGATCCTAAAGTAATTACTTGCTGTCCTTCAAGTATTCTATCTGCAGATGGTTTGTTAACTGCAATTTGAGTGTTGCTAGTTACATCCGAAATTCTATAATAAGCATCAGTACCAGTAGTAATACCAGTTATTTGTACATAATCACCATGTGCCTTATTAGTAATTGCTACTGCAGAACTAATATCATCATCAGTAATAGTAAGATATGCAGAAGGAGCTCCACCAATACCACCTTGTGCAGGTAATGAAGAATCTAAGTAATACCTATCATTCTGTGCTACAACTCCACCAGTTTTATAACCAGATCCTGGTTCACTAATCTCAACAGAAGTAACAGATCCACTTGCTACAACAACCTTTGCAGTTGCACCATACCAAACAGCACTTGATGGAGCACTTGCACTATTAAAGATTTTTATGTTGTAATATGTTCCATCAGTATGACCAGAACCAGCAGTAAGAGTACCAATGTTTCTTAATCCATTAAACTTATGCTCTTTTGATAATGTTAAAGATGGATTTGCTCCTGTATTACCAGATATACTAGAAATAGTATCACTTATATTGAAGTTAGCAAATAATTTATTAGCAGTTTCTCTAGTAATACTCTTCTTAAGATCATTAGTAACCACATCACCAAGAGGGAATCTCTTTGCATAACTCTTTGCTTCTTGTGGGTTGTCATTAATATTATCTCTATCTAATTCAGGATAAAGATTAACAACATTTTGATTATACTTTGCATCAGAAAATTCTTCCTCAAGAGTATTACTACTATTCAGAACATATAGATGATATACACCATCCTGAGATCCTTCAACATACTTGTTTATTGTTTCTGTTCTATAAACAAATAAGTTATCTGAGTTATTATTTCTTTCAAATCTAGGAAGTGCGGTATTTCTAGTACCAGTATTATTAGTCCAAGTTCCTACATCATGCACATTACCCAAAATATCAGTAGTTGAATAAGAGAATATCTTATCATTAGTAACACTAGTTACTGTAAAGGTTCCATTATATCCTCGACCCACTGCACCATTTTGATTGGTGTTACTAATAACATTCTTAACAATAATCTGATCACCAGCATTTAAATTATGAGATTTATCAGATCTAATTGTAACTATCTTAGTACTAATATTAAAATCAATATAAGAAATAAATTTATGATTCCTAGCGAAATCATAATCTGTTGTTGATATTACAGTTCTAGTATGATCAGCATCTTCCCTTACGTTAGTAGAACTTGATTCCTGAATAACAAAGCTATCTTGAGGATCTCTAGCGTTCTTTAATTCTTTAGGAACAACATATCTAAACTTATAAAGTTTATCATCTAAACTTCTATTATCAGTTTGTCTAAGAATATAAGGTATCTCATCATTTGTATCAGATATATTTGTTCTCTGATCATAGATATCAGATCCATTAACATGAATAAACCATCCACCCTGAACAGAATCATACTGCATTGGATGACCATATTCTCCTGGTTCCTTATCAGAAACTCTACTAATAACTTTTAAAGATCCATCAGCAGGACTACTAATCGTTTTAACATAAACAGGAGTCGTTCTATCAGCATTAGTTTTTGATGATGCAATCTGTATCTCATACTGACTTAGACCAATACCATCTTGTCTTGTAGCGTTCTTATCTCCAGTAATTGCATAATAAACTGTATGTGGATCTAACCCTTCTGGAAGATCTCCATTCTCTTTTATAATTCTAATTGACTCACCATTCTTAAAGGTGTGTGCAAGAGAACAAGTTAATTTATGAATTAATGTAGATGATCCACTAGTTGTATCATTATGAGTTGCCTCATATTGTTTCTCTGAAGTAAATGTTGTAGCAGATAAAGTACCTTGGGCATTATCATAACCCATTACAATTTCTGTACTATAAGTTGATGCTCCTATTGGTAAGTAAATTTTCTCACCAACTCTAGCACCAATTCTAAATCCCTGTGCTATCTCAGATGGAGGTACAGTTTGGTTTGTCTGTCCTAAAAGATATAAACGTCCAGCATTTGCAGCAGCAACAATCTTAGCTTTATCTAACTGTGCTAACTCAACTTTTTGATCAGTTGATACAATTGACCTTGGAGTAACAACGGATGTAATAAATCCTTTATCATCCTTATCAAACGCTTCTTTCTTAAATCCATCAGCAGCAAGAGCAAACTGACCGAAGTTAGAGTTAGAGTTTGTAATTGATGCGTCACCACCTGACTTCATTAAGAAGTGAATATGATAACCAATAGCGAATACAGAAACGATCTGCAATACAGCATCGTTTGCTAAAGTAACGTGTGCTGTTTTCCACCCTTCCCTATAAACAGCATCCTTATTTAAATGGAATACTTGAGCAGGGTTAGTTGATGATGATTCTGACGCTAATTTCTCTCCAACCTGTTTGGTATATGTAATACCATTATATTTTCTACTATTAGGATTATATTGTACAAATGCCCTATCATCTTTCTGCAAGGAAACACCAGTGAACTGGGCAACAACCATAGATTTAAATCCAGTTGCCTTTGCACCATCAGCCTTCATACCTTGCATACCATAAACTGATCTCAAAGAACAGTTAAAGATATAAGGAGATGCACCAGTAACAGTATCAACTTCTACACTAACTTCTGCACTACCAGCACTCAGTCCACCTGCAGGACCAGCAGGTAATGATGGTTTAACAAATGGTAGTAAATATGTAAACTGATTATCACTTAATACGCTTGATACCTTTGTTGATATATTATATTCAGGTGCATTTACTCCTTCAATCTTAATTGGAGTACCACCTGTTAGTTCATGTGGAATTGATGTAGTTACAGTAACAACTTGTCCTGGTGTTGCACCATCACCTGAAATAATACTTGTAATCTGAATACGATCAGAATTAAAAGCACCAACTATTTCATACTCAGGTCTTTGCTTGGCAAAAGAATCTCCCTCCTGTGGGAACTTTTGATCAACTTCTCTACCAGATGCCCTATTATAAGCATTAGATAACTTACTATAATAAACATCTAAATCAGTTAATCCACCAAAAGCATCTAACTTATTAACACCATCAGCATATTCAAATACTGTTAGTTTATGGTGAGAGAATATTGGTTTAGATTGATTGGTATCATCAAAAGTAGTTGGATCAGTATATACTAGAGTATTTTCATCTCCATCAAAGACAGAGAATTGCCAGAAATAACAAGCACCAGTAACCCTAAAGATTGCACTACCTTTTACATTATCATCAGTAGGATTAGGAACATACTTAGGTCTTATTTTCGTCTTTCTTAAATCTAGTCCAACGACAGAGGTTCCCCTTGGAATTATAACTCCACCTTCTGTACTATTGAACTTATAAAGTAAATTATCTTCTTGTGTTAAATCAAAGTTAGAATTTAATGTTAATGTAAGAGTATTTTGTGCTCCAGTTTCTGTTCCACCAGGACTTATTGCTTTTGCTACACCACTTTCATTTTTAATACCAAATCCTGGTCTATTATCTACAAGGTGCTCACCAGGAAATAGTAATATAGTTGTTTTCTCTACTATATCATTATCATTACCTCTTAGGTACGAAAACCTAGCAGATTCAATAAGTGCTCTTTGTAGGGTCTTAAAAGGTTTTGTTAATGAGTTTCCTTGATTTTCAATACCATCAGTAGCATCAAGGTCATTTGGATTTACATAAAGAATACGCCCTTCACTATTCTTTATAAAATTTTCTAACTTATTTAAAGGCATTGGAGAATATTGGCCAAAATATTTCTATGTTTCTATTTAGTCATCTTTTTGTGAGACAGGATCAACGTAAGTAATCATTTCAGGTTCAGCACTTCTCTTAATAACTTCCATTACTGCTAAGAACTGATCGCCACTTTCACACTTAACAAATCTAGTTTCACCCTCATTACTAATTAAGGTAATTCTTTTTTTACAGACATCGACTATAATATCCTGTACTGTTTCCTCAGTATCCATTCAAATACTCCGATTTCTAATATGATACTATGTAGTGTGTAATCTGTCAACCTTTCACACTCTCATCCTTAATAACTTCAAGTTGTCTATCCACATAATACCAACTAACTGCAACTCTTTTACATCCTTTAGTTACTTTCTGTCCAGAATGAGGATAACACCAATTTGAAGGAAATATTAAACCATATCCTGGTTTTGGTTTGAGTGTTAAATGTGGAAATTCAGTTCCACCACCTTCAAAACCACCAGTCAAATAAAGAACTATTGATATTTTTCTATCAAATTCATATGCTCTTTTATCTGGACTTTGATCAGTATGAAATTTATATTCCTGATTATCAGTATATTGAAGAATTTGAATACTTTCTCGATTAGATGTTGTCGAATATCCACCAGGAACAGGATAATACTTAAATGTTGAACATATTTTACTTACTCTATCTCTATAAACAAGTAACGCATCATTCATACTTTTGTGTATTATCTTAGTTACTTCATGCGATTCCTTTAATGAAGCACTTACACTTGTTCTAACATCAGAATCTTGTTTACACGCATCTTTCTTTCCATCAGAGTGATCAAAAACTTTACTCTGAAATAATTCTAATGTATCAATATAATCATTTATTTCCTTTAACTGATCAAAATCTAAAAATTTAATAGTTTGAATCAATTCTTCCATAATAAAATTTTAACTTATGTAGGTTTTGTCGGCCAACTGGAATGTGTAAAGTCATCTGCCATCGCCTTCGCAGTTAAACCACTATCTGCTGCTATAGTTGCTGGAATATCTCTTAATGCTTGTCTATATGTTTGCCACTCAGTTTTCTTACTAGAACCTAATGGAGAATCATTACCTTGAGTCCAATCAGACCAAGATAATAAAGCATTTCTATATTGTTTTACTTCTGCTAAATGATCTCTTGCTGCCTCTATTATATTTGCTTGAGCAGTTTTTTCATTAGCATGATCTGTTACTGCTTGTTGCCAAATACCTATTGCAGTAATATCCTCATTCCATTTACCTTCAGTAGTATATTCAACGTGACCTTTGTTTGTTGAACTATCCCAATGCATCGCATGAACATCTGTAGGAATCCAAGAAAGATCAACATTACTACATACCACTCCTTCAGTATCAATAATTATTGTTTTATCAGATGGAACGACTGTTAATTTCATTCTTCTATCTCCGTTACATTTTTTATTTGCTTAGATTGTTGTAATCTCTCTTGAGCTTTTAATTCCAATTCTCTTTGATATATTTCTTGTGCTTTCATAGTTGATCTCACAGTTTCATTTCTAAAGGATTCAATAGAAGCACAAGTTGCTCTCTGTTGTCCAGAATTTTCAATCATCATCATAGGCAACCAAGTAACTGCACATCCATATTCATCAGTTTCCTCTCCTGTATTAGGATTCATACCACGAACATGAGTAAACCAAGCACACTGCATTTGAATACAATCTTTACCAATTAAAGGGCAGAACTTACCCTGCTCAAGTTTCATTATATTAATCCTTTGAACATATTATAACATCAACATACTGAACACGCAAGTCAACACTACCAGAACTACTAACACTAACACTATCACTGAAACTGTGAGAGTGATTGCCTATATCGTGACTATGATTACTAGGGGAACCAGAAGCACTAAAACTATCACTAAAACTAAAGTTGGAACCAGATATTTGGTAATTAACTAATGAGTGATTGTGAGCTCCACTTCCACCAGTACTATTAGTATTAGGTTGTCCTGAAGAACCAGCATTTAAATGATCAAGAAAACCATAATTACCACCAGAAGTACCAATTTTTGCATGATATTGGTGAGCGTGAGATGGTATCTGACTAGTTGCTAATGTTACTTGACTGGTACTAGCGTAAATGTATTGACTACCACTACAATTACCACTAACAGATCCACTAACACTAACAGATCCAGCATTTTCACTACTTGTAGATCCAGAAACACTACTTCCTGTACTTCCACTAGCACTTCCAGATCCACTTACACTTATACTCTTATTCTCAAAAGTACTAGTAAATGAATTACTACCGCCAGATCCACCACCAGTTCCATCTACCACTCTAAGTGCCTTATTACTTACACCACTTGTTACTTGAGTCCATCCAGTAGGAGCAGATGCTTGATAGAATAACATCACAGCTCCTGAAGGAACTGAACCAGAACCTATCTCACCTTTTTGACCCTTATCATTCAGATCACCTTTATTACCTTTATCACCTGGTTCACCCTTATTACCTGCTGCTTCTACATCACCTTTAACACCTTTTTCACCTTGAATACCTTGAGATCCTACTTCACCTTTAGCACCTTTATCACCAACCTCACCTTTCGGACCAGCATCACTAATATTAATAGTACCTACCATACCACTATGATATTGGCAAATATAATACAAAGTATTAGGTGCATTATACGGAACTGCAAATGTTATAGATCCTGACGCAGTACCATTGTTAGTTACTCCTGAACTATATGCATTACCAGTTCCAGTAGTTGCAGAAGTTTTAATCCAGAAAGGATGTCCACTTGCATTTACATTAAAGATATAAGTAAATCCTCTCAATAAAGTAAGATCTGGATCATTAGCACCATCGATAATATAATCACTTGCACCACTATTTGTTACAGTAAATCCCCTTGCTCCAGTTTCTCCTTTAGTTCCTAGATCACCTTTATCACCCTTATCACCAACTTCTCCTTTAGTTCCTACTTCACCTTTATCTCCTTTATCTCCTTGAATACCTTGAGATCCTACTTCACCTTTCTGACCTTGAATTCCTTGAGAACCAACTTCTCCCTTCTGTCCTTTGTCTCCAGTAAGACCAACTTCACCTTTAGTTCCTTGAGGTCCAGGAACAACAGATGCATCACCCTTATCCCCACCAGGACCTTGAGAACCTGTGTCTCCCTTATCTCCAGTAATACCTTGAGAACCCGTATCTCCTTTATCTCCCTTATCTCCAGTGTTTCCTACATCACCTTGTGATCCAGTAGCACCTTTATCTCCCTTATCTCCTTGAACACCTTGTGATCCAGTAGCACCTTTATCACCAGCACTACCTTGTGATCCAGTATCTCCTTTGTCTCCTTTATCACCTACAGTACCTTGACTACCAGTAACACCTTTATCACCCTTATCTCCTTGAACACCTTGTGATCCTTGAGAACCAGTATCACCTTTTTGTCCTACTTCACCCTTCTGACCTTTCTCAGCAATTTCTCCTTTCTGTCCCTTATCCCCTACAGTACCTTGAGATCCTACTTCACCTTTTTCACCCTTATCACCAGTATTTCCTATAGGACCTTGAATACCTTGAGAACCTACCTCACCTTTCTCTCCTTTTTGACCACCACCAGGACCAATAGGACCTTCATCACCTTTTATACCTTGATCACCCTTCTGACCTTCATTACCTGTACCACCCTGAGATCCTAAATCTCCTTTATCACCCTTATCACCTTTATCTCCTCCTGGTCCTACAGGTCCACCTGAAGGTCCTGGAGGTCCTGCAGATCCATCATCACCCTTTGATCCAGTAGCACCTTTTTCACCTTGTGGTCCTGCTACATTAGATTGTTCACCTTTATCTCCTTTATCTCCAGTATCTCCCTTATCTCCAGTAGAACCTTTATCACCTACAGTACCCTGTGATCCTACTTCACCTTTAGTACCTTTATCACCAGTAAGACCAAGTTCACCTTTCTGCCCTTTTTGTCCTACACCAACTTCACCCTTTTGACCTAGATCACCTTTATTTCCATCAGCACCTAATTCACCCTTTTGACCCTTTTGACCTATACCCAGTTCACCTTTTTGTCCTACATCACCCTTATCACCTACTAAACCTTGGGAACCAACCTCACCTTTTTGACCATCAGCACCATCAGCACCTTTATCACCTTTTGGTCCTATTTCACCTTTTTGTCCCTTATCACCTACTTCACCCTTGTTACCTTTTGCTTCTACATCTCCTTTCTGTCCTTTATCACCTACCTCACCTTTAGGTCCTATAGGTCCAGGAACAACAGATGCATCACCTTTTTCACCAGTAGGTCCTTGAGCACCTTTATCACCTTTAGTACCAATTTCACCCTTATCTCCATCACCACCAGGTCCACCCGATTCACCTTTTGCACCAGGATCAGGTATTCTAGTCCAAGCATAACCATTCCACTTCCAAGTAGAACTACCGAAAGAATATGTATCACCTACATTAGGATTTATGGGAAAGGATATAACGCTCATGATGGTTTAGTAGGCCAAGTTGGGTTGCTAGGATCAGCAGTATTTGCAGGAAGATCTCTTAAAGTTTGCCTATAAGTTTTCCAGTCATTATCATTTGATAGAGTTACATCTCTACTCTGAGTCCAATCGGATTGAGTAAGAAGTAGATCTCTAGTTTCTCTAAGTATTTTAAGATAATCATCATTACTAGGTAGATTAGGATTAAAGAATCCAGCAGATGTTGTATATTTCCATCCAGCATGTACATTACATTCTGATCCACTAAAATATGTACTTGCTATACCAACAACAGTCGTTCCTGGTGGATGATTAAAATCAGATATTGAAACATTCTGAGGATATACACCAAAAAGTATTCCATCACTATCATTAACTATGGCACATCTTGAAGTAATACCAGCAACACTTTTAGTAGCCTCTACTTCTTGAGCATATATTTTATTTTGCCAATCTTTAAACTTAACAAGAGTGTTCTTAGATCCATCAGCACCAGAATTAAATGCAGTAGTTTCAGTAGAGGTTAAAGACGCAAGAAATTCACTCAATTGAGCAGCTTTTTGCTGATTCCCATATTCTACTGTTTGAGTGAGTCCTATTGCCATAATTTTTTAGATATTTAGATAGATCACATTGAGATTATAACAGCAACGCCATTACCGCCAGGTTGAGAGGTACTACCATTTTGAGAACCAGTGCCACCAGAACCAGGAGCACCAGCAGTACTAAAGTTAGTGCCATTAGGACCTCCCCAGAATGATGGTCCGCCAAAACCACGAAGATAGTTAGCAGTGTGTCCTACTCCACCAAAAGCACCATTAGATACAACTGTTTGAGATTGTGATCCACCAGAACCAGAAGCATTGCCAGCATGACCACCACCATTTATAGAGGATTGATTACCAATTCCAGCTCCTCCACCATAAGCATACATTGCATATGAACCACCACCATTAGTAGTAATAACACTATTACCACCATTATTTCCATTACCACTACTTGAACCACCGCCACCAGATCCTACTGTTATAGATGCTACTGGAGTAACACCCAACATCGCATGACCACCTGCCTGAATAACTGTTCCACCTGATCCACCGCCACCGCCTCCTGCGTTTGATCCACCTTCTCCACCTGATCCACCGCCACCAGTAAGAATCATTATAAAATATGCAAATCTACTAAGATCAGCTGTAAAACTATGACTTCCAGCACCATAAACATTTACTTCAGCATGAGCATCTAGTAGAAATTGAGGCATCCAATCCCACGATTGACCAGAACCAGAACCACCAGAACCAGCAGATTCACCTAAAACTCCAGCATTTTGAGTATTTGATGGAGTTTCATAAGAATATAACTTACTTGGCAACCATACACCAGTAGATTTTGCTGTTATTGATACTCCATTAGCACCACCATTAGGTGAAGAAACATTATTATATAATTCAAATTCATTACTATTGTTTAATCTAAGTATTGCTTGAGCACTTCCACCACTATTGAGAAGTTCAACGCCATGTGATGAATCATTATAATGTAACCTAGCAGCACCTGCAAGAGTTCCATTATTATTATATTGAATATCGTGGTCATTACCAGCTACACCACCACCAGAAGCTGGTTCACCTTTATCACCTTCCTCACCTTTCTGTCCTTTAGTGGAATTATCTGGTCCTACTTCACCCTTTTGTCCTTTAGTAGTGGTTCCTACTTCACCCTTTTGACCCTTATCAGCCTCTTCACCAGGTAAACCCTTATCTCCATCTATACCCTTATCTCCGTCTGCACCTTTATCTCCATCATTACCTTTCTCACCATCACCTGGTTGACCTTTATCTCCTTCAATACCTTTATCTCCTACAATACCTTTATCACCTACGTCTCCTTTATCTCCATCATTACCTTTAGCACCATCACCCTTTGGTCCTTTATCTCCTACTTGACCTTTATCACCTTCACCACCTGGTTCTCCCTTAGTACCTGCACCTGTTTCACCCTTATCTCCTTTATCTCCTTCACCTTTATCTCCCTTATCACCTACTTCACCTTTATCCCCCTTACTCGCAGTAGCACCATCCTGTCCTTTATCTCCTTTATCTCCTTTATTACCATCACCTGCTGTACCTTTTTGACCTGTATCACCTTTATCACCAGGATCTCCTTTGTTAGCAGCAGCACCATCTATACCTTTATCACCCTTCTCCCCCTTATCATTCAATTCTCCTTTATCACCTTTGTCACCAGGTTCTCCTTTATTCTCTCCTTTCTGTCCTTTATCACCACCATCACCTTTAATACCAGGTTCTCCCTTGAGTCCATCATTACCAGGAGAACCATCAACACCTTTTTGTCCAGCATTTCCAGGAGGACCTTCAGGACCTGCTACAGTTGAATCTGCACCTTTAGCACCTTTGAGTCCATCAGGTCCTGTAAGACCCAATTCACCTTTTTGACCTTTAGGACCAACTTCACCTTTAGGACCTGGATTTATGTTACCACCACCAGAGTTAGCAATAACCCAAACTCCACTATAGTATATTAATAAATCACCAGTATCACTTTCCCACCACAATTCACCTTCTCTAGCATTTGTAGGTGGAGTAGCACTTATAGTTGCAGGGGTAACAGTAACAGTTGCTCTTACATTACCAACAGCACCAGTAGCTTCTACAGCAGCACCAACAAAATCAATTTGTGTAATACTATTTGCAGTTCCTACAAGAGATCCTTCATCATATATGCTTAGAGCACCAGGAGTACTACCACCAGCAATTGGAGTCCAAAATCTTTGACCAGGAAATCCAGGTATTGATACTATTTGATATTGACCACCTGCAGGAATACTTGGTGTTCCACCAGCAACAGGATCTCCAAGATTAGGTTCTGCTTGCTCTAATCCAAGATATTGATATCTATCTTCCTTTAATTGATCTTGTGGGGTTCTCTTAACCCTTCCACTCAAATATTTCTTAGACATTACTATTCTCTAGAATACTTGCAATGAATTCCATTTGTAATGGAGCAACCATACCACCTGCATCTGTTGTTCCTACATTGACTCGAATAGATTCATTAGCAGAAGCAACCGCAAGAGTTAAATTTGATCCTGAAGCAGGATCAGTTGATCTTGGATAAGAATGTTCTGTATAATCGTTATCCATAGTGCAAGTAAATACCAGAGAATTATCTGCTATTTTAATAGTATTTCCATTAACAAGACTATTAGCACCGATGGTTAAAGTCAATTCACCACTAGTTGGATTATAAGTACATTTCCATACACTAAATTTAGTACCAGCAGTATGTCCACTACCAGATCCATCAACTACTTCAACACATTGTGGAGTACCACGAACAAATGTATGAACTGCTGGTTCATATATGTGAGTATATCCCTTAGATCTACCAATATCAGCAGAAAATGATGTTGTACTAGGAACAGTATCTATGACATATGCTTGTTGTGGATCAGGGAAAATATTTGTTGTAATTCCTGTACTACCAGAACATGTAAAATATAATCCACCCATTGTAATCTGTTCTGATGCATTATATCCATGATCAGACATTGTAGTTACAGTAACAATTCCAGTTGGTTCATCATATGCAGCATTGGTAACTGTATTAACTCCACTCTGTGTTCCTGAAATATAAACTTTATCAATTACTAATGGAGTTTTCTCCAATACTATTCTACCATCCACCATTATCAATGCATCATTTGGTGGTATCTCAGCATCTTTTATGACTCTTATATCTCTCGAATTTCCTGTACTTCTTTGCTCTCTTCTTTGAATGAATGTAACTGTTGGGTATGTAGTTCCTACCGCAACATTAGATACTTGTGCATATAGCAATAAAGATGAAGTTCCTGTAGGAACCTCATAAAGTTTCTGTAATCCTGGTGCTACAGGAACAGAAACATTTAAAAACTTATTAACGGGTGCTATTGCCATATTATCTTAACGCTAATATCAGTGGTGTTAATTGTGCTTGTATAGCTCTATTGAAATCCCTTCCACGTATTGTAGACGTAGTTTGATCAATTGTCAAACCATCACCAATTTTAAAGTTACCTTTTTGATCCGTGCTGGTAAATGGTACTTGACCACCATTTTTAGCAACAACTTCATATTCAGGTATAGGTTTTCCAGCCTGGAATGGGTTAGCTGTATTTATATTTGTACCTGCACCCACATATTCAAATGAATGTGAACTGGTTATAATTCTACTCAACCTAACAAGTTCCATTTTTACACCTGCTTTAACAGGAAATGGAATAAACTCATTAAAGGTTATTGTAGTTCTACCTTGAAGTGCTCCAGATGTAGGTGTTTCAGTTGCCTCATCAACAGTATATAAAATAGGATCCATATCTGCAGTTAATTGAGCACTACCAGTACCAGATACACTCACTACAATATTTTGTGTAGGTAAGTAGTTTCTACCACTAGCGATAACATCAACCGAAGTTATTATACCATCATCACTTATATTAGGAGAAAACTCAGCAAATATTGCTTCTGGTCCTTCAGGGAAAGTTGCAGTTATTATTGGTGGAGCAGATGCAGTATAATCACCAGCATTACCACCATTGACAACAGTAATAGATCTAATTAACTGCATTGGTTCAGTTATTGATGCAGTTGAAGGAGTATCTGCATAATCATTCATATCTAAATGGAAGTATGCACCTTGTCCATCAAAAGGAGTTCTATATCTTCTTCCACCACTATCAAAATCTCTACAATCAGAAAGAGTTAACTTATCAGATTCTCCATTTATTGCTTCATGTAATGTTCCATCAAACTCAACAACACTAGTACCATCAGCAACTAAACCAAATGTACCAAATGATGAGTTAGAGTTTGTAAGATCACACTGTCCACCAGATGTACATCCAATAGCAATCTCACATCCAATAGTGAATATAGAAACTAACTGAGCATAAGCATTATTTGAAATAGAAACACCAATACCTGCCTCATTATATTGTGTAAACGAATCACAAACCATACTCTTCAAATCTTGTCCCAAATCATTAGTTCCAGTATATGCAGCATCAACATGATGTCCATTTAATTTCATACCGATACTACTATTCAAGAAGTTAGTACAGTTTCTAACGTATGGAGATTTCCATCTTCCTGTTGGACCTTCATTAGCAGGTCCAGCAGAAGTATATCCAGTTATAGCACCATATGATACTCCAGCATCAATATAAGTTTGTGTTGGTGGGAATGCTACAACAGCACAATTAATAAATTCTTGTGCTGCTGATGTTCCATGAAAACTTATATTCTCAATCAAACATCCTCGTCTAACATGGAAAACATCCTTATTGACATTAGAAGGTGTAATAGTAACTAATCTAAGATCTTCACCAGTTATAGTAACATCTCTCTGCAATCCAATGGGATTATTCTCAGTGTAAACACCAGAACGAACTTTAATTGTATCGCCTGGTTGTGCTATTGCTGCTGCAGCACCTACAGATGCTTTAGCATCACCTTCCAATAAACCAGTATTACTATCATTTCCATCTTTTGTTACCCAATAAGTATTGGTAGTTTCTACACCAGATGGTCTCCACTTTACACCACTTGATGTAGCAGATAATCTATAATCATTTTTACTACGAGAACCATCATATCCTGTTGTATTTAATTTATCAATTAACTGGTTTTCTAATTCTAATGTACCAATTAATTTTGTATTTCCTTCAACATTTAAGTTCTTTCCAATTCCAGCACCACCTAAAGTAACAAGAGAACCACTTGAACTATTAGCTGATTGTGTTGTAGATTCAACCTTAGTATCTCCACCAACGAATAATTTCTTAACAATACCTAGACCACCATCCATTTGCACAGAAGCAGCAGTAGTACTACTAGCATCTGAAGTATTATTAAAGGTTGTTAATCCATCAACATCTAATTGCCCATCTAAAAATGTATCTCCATTTACATCAAGCCTTTGCTTTAACCGAGTATCACCATCTACTGTAAGTTTAGAATGAAGATCAGTATCACCATCTACATCTAGTATCGAATTAAGTGTTGTATCTCCATCAACATCTAACTTTGCTTGTAAATCAGTATCACCATCTACATTTAACTTAGAGTCAAAATCAACATCTCCAGTTACATGAAGTTGTCCATCAACATCTAACTCTACTGCTGGATTATTATTCTTAATACCAATATTCGTCATCCTATAGATTGGAGAATCATTATTAGTATTAGTATGACCCCATAAGTCCTGAGTTTGAATCCTTGCAATCGCAGTTGGGTTTGCTGGATCAGGTATTGGTAATAAAGTATCTACTCCAAGACCTAAACTGTTTATTTGAGTAAAGTTTAACCACTGGAATAATTGTGCAGTACCACTTAAAGGTAAATCAACTCCTTCATCCTGAACATACATTCCATCCAATGATACAGGAGATGCTTGAACCCATCGTATACCATTTGTATCTTGATTTAAATAATATCCATTCGCACCAGATGAATCGGCAGAATCGACAATATTCCTGTCAATTTTTACAGATCCCTCTACATCTAGTTTTATTTCACCATCAGCACCCTCATTATATCCAGGTATAGTACCAGGAAATGTACTACCTATTCCAACTCTACCTGTTTGCGTAACTACAAATGTCTCTTCTGCAGCATTCACTTGGAATATCTGCCACGGATTTGTGCTTCCAATACCAACTGAGGTTATACCAGAAACAGGGTCTGTAAAAATTACCGATTTCTCTCTTACACCTACCTGCAACCTACCTTCAGGCATGGTTGTTCCAATACCGACCCTACATGGATCTACACTAACAGTTAAGCATTTATCCCCAACTTGGAATTTCTCAGTGGGAACTGTAGTTCCTATACCAACCGAACCATCTTCAGTAACCACGAAGGATGTATTCTTACCATCACCCCTTTCGCCTACCTGGAATCTTGCGTCAGGTTGTGTAGTGCCAATTCCTACCCGACCATCTACTTGTCCATCATCAGCACCTTTTTGTTGTGATATTGCAGTAAGAACTGTTCCACCAAGACCAACATTAAATCTATGCTTTACCGTTAGATAATCAGAGTATGCTTCTGCACCTAAGATGAATACATCTTTAGTAAAAGTAGCAATACCAGTTACATATAAATTATTAACATCTAAATTTAAACCTTGCTCAACTGTTGTATTACCAAATAAATCAGCATAAAGAGTTCCATAAACATAAACATCGTTGTTAAACTCTGTTACGTTACCTATTGTATTATTATCTAAACTAAAATAATTATCAGATTCTGCCATTATAATATACCTCTAGTTTTTAGTCCTTGAGCAGCATCAAGTCCTATCTTAGTGCCACTAAAAACTAATCCACCAAAAGAAATATCTCTCGGTGCTAGATTTCCTACTAAAGCATCACAATTTGCAATATTACTCTCAAGATCAATCCTATTACCAGCTTTTAATTTAAGATCTTGCCCTGCATCTAGTGTTATATTTTCATCAGCATCAATAGTAATATTCTTAGCAGTTATTTTCACCTCACCATTTGATTGTGCAGTGATCGTGATATCACCGTTTCTACCAACAATATTAACACAACATCCACTATCTGCCTTCTCCCCACCAATAATATCAATACACTGGTCGTTATAAATGTGATATAAACCAGCATCTGTCATTCCAACAGCACTAGTATTCCCATCATCAGCTACTCCAAGCAAATCATAGGTAGTAGTACCATTCAACCCCATTTGAGGATTACCCATATCAATCCTAAATTTAGGACCAAGATTGATATACTCCCTTTGTTGCCAATTTTGTTTACTAGCTGGTCTTTCTGCCATAGTTAATGCCTAGTGTTAAGTATTTATCTTAGTTCACACAATCAATAACTTGCTTGATTTCACCTTGATATGGAGGTCTTGGTTTCAACGCTAGTTTTAATATTGCACCAAATCCAGTTCTACTTGCAATTTCAAGTTCAGGTAATTCATCCATACCATTAGGATTAGTAGATATATTCGCAACTGCACTATCTGGAACAGAAACTTTAACAATTCTACCATCATCATCAATATAAACTGGATAAACATTATCCCACTGATCAGTCACTACAGTATCATCATCATAATTTTCACCAGGATTTATAGGAATAACATGATCAGGTACAAACGGTTCAATTCCCTGATCTTCAGGGACTGGATAATTCTCACCTTCAGATACGATGTAAATATCAGTTACCTGTTGGTAAGTAGGAGAATTTTCATCATAATCAATTACTGCTCTAGCAATTGCACCATATCCCTTCTTACATTCATCAGTTATCTCAATAAATGGTGGACTATTATATCCAGAACCGCCACTAACCAAATCAACACCAATTATACTTCCCACTGCAGTATTACCTTCTCCTACAATAGAACCAACAATTGCTTTACCAATAGCACCTTTACCTCTACTACCAAAAATATTAACTTTCAATCCAGCACATTTTAATGGTGGACCTGCATAACATTTTCCAAGACTACTACCCATACTAGGAACAGACACACTTGGATTCAAGAAATCAAACATTCCCAAAGATCCAGAGGCAACACTAAGATCTTGAATACCACCAACTAATGATTCTGTTAACTTATCAGCAGCATTAGCAGCATCTAAAATACTATCAACAGCAACTCCAACTGCACTTTTAGGACCTTTACCAATTACCCACTCATTTGTTGGTGCATCAAAATCAGGTGTTGTATCATTACAAGAAAGTGCATTAGCAATTGCCATCAAACCCTCTGCTTTAGATCTAAGGAAACCACCCAAACTAAACCCACCTAATATTTTAGAAACTCCTCCCATAAGTGGTCCTAATCCTTTAGTTAATCCTCCAATAATCTGATTCATCAATCCAGCAACAAATTGTTCACCTATACAAGACACAAAGTTCTGGACATTATCCATTATTCCACGAAGCAATCCTTTAACAGCATCACCTATAGAACTAATAACATTACCGACAGCACAAGGTAAGAAGTTTTGAATTGCTTGAACAGGTAACATCATCGCTGCTTGTGCTGCTGCACCAGCTTGCTTTGCAATAGAACGTTTTTTAGTAGCAGCAAATGTTGTAGCAAATACCTTATCATATAAAGCATTTAACCCACCATTCAATGATGGAGCCATACCTTTATACAAACTATTAGTCATGTTACCAACAAGACCAGATGCTAATCCAGCAATTTTATCAGTTTTATCACTGAGCAATTTATCCATCTTACCCTTTACTACACCAACAGCATCAGATGGAACTTGTAAACTACCTTTTAAATCTCCGATAGCATTAACCATACTATCAACTTCACTGGTTATCTTACTTATAGTTGCAGTAGGACTAGCACTACCAAATACAACAGTTTCTCCAACCATTCTAGAAACTGCTCTCTCAGTTTCACCAATTTGTTTTGCTAATTTAGGAGAAACATGTCTTGGTGATTTTTGAGATTGTGAGTTCTCTTCGTTAGTTTCATTCTTAGGATGTGCTGCACCATCGTTTTTAACTTTACTAGTATATCCAGTAAATGGTACAAATGGAGAGGAATATTCATCACTACCAGCGTATAAGGTATTGCCAAATACACCCATAATTACTGGTAATTGTGCATCATCACCATCTAAGAAAAATCCAAATACATTATCACCAGGTGATAATGATATTGTTGTTGCCTTGTTACCTTTTCCAGATCCACCAGTTGACGGTAATAATACTTGTGCCCAAGGTAATTCTTCATCCTCCAATTCAATCGTACTAAAAGGATGATATCCCATAATACGAACTTTACGTCTATTTCCCCAACCAGCACCATTTACCTGATCACCTTGTGCTTTCTCTGGTGCTACTTGTCCTACCCACCAGATGAAACCATCTCTTCCTACAAAATTACTTTTTAACAGCGATTCTTCTATCATTTTCTTATCTCTCTGGTTGTCCGAAGGTATCTTTTATTAATGTCATAGAAGTAAGAGAAACTGTAGAGTCAAAATGGTGACATAGTTCCTTAATCATATATAGACCACTTTGCTCAAGATCATTACTCTTTGCATCATCCTTATTTACTTTTGGAAATTTACATTCAATTAACATTCCTGCTTCTAAATTTGTATTTGATGGTATTGTCATTGATATTGTCTGAGTAAATATTGAATTATATCTCATCATTGATTGAGATTGTACTTTCGCAGGATCTGCATTCTCTTCAGTTGATACCCCCGTTTCCATTGCACCAATATCTAAAATTGCAGTTATATTTCTACTAGGAACAGTTCCTAAAGTATCTGCACTATTATCATCTAGAGAAGGTAATTGAATATCACTTCCAAGATTTTCAGTCTTATCTTGATAATCTTTTAATTCAAATTTTCCATCAGGAGGTGCAGTATAAGTAAAAGTTAATGGGTTAAAAAATGTTCTTTGACTACAATATGCTCCCCTTTGCAATTTTTGCATTAAATCTTCATTTTTAGCAGTAGTATATTTTAAAATCCTATAAGCATTATTAGGATCCATTTTCTTGACCTGAGTGTAAATATATTTCTTTTCAAATGGTTCAGACGCAATTAATTTATCAATAGATCTAAAATTATATCCACTCTTAGTTTCATAGAAAACATATCCAGCAGTAGCATCTTTACCACCTCCAATTGAAGGAACTGACTTTGACGCTAACCATGTTAATAATGTAAATGGTTTTCTCATATTGGAAATAAATCCATACTTATTCTGAGTTTCATCCGCAAAAATAGGTTTATTAGTTTTTAATTTTTCTTTTATAATACTTTGAACAGAATCTGATATTTTAAGTGAAGTTGGATATCTTTTACCAACCCTCACAGTTTCATTTGTCAATGACTCACGAGAAACTAAATTTAAAACAAATGATTCTTGTTCTGTAGATTGTAATATAGTGGTAATACTAGAGACATAAAGATATCTAGTTTCATCACTTGCAAAATCTAAACCTGGATTTTCATCACTATTACCACCCACCTTTAAACTAACTCTTTCACCACCTCTCAATGGAAGTCCATGATATATTGACTGCAATTTACCATCTTGACCTCTAATTGTATTACCAGTATTAACAACAACCAATCTAGCGGTGATTGTCGGTGAAAAAATATCCTCATAATAATCCAACATAACAACACCTGGTGCTATATCAACGGTTCTTTGACCATCTCTAGATTCTACAATAATTTCTTCGTATATTGACTTATTTAATGACATTTTATTAAGTTTCTGATAACATTAGTGACTGCAAATCACCGATTGATAGTCCTGTATTAACAATAGTTTTTTTAGATTTACCACCACCCATAGGTATTGGTATTGCACCCGATCCTCCTCCTGCTGGAGATCCTATTGGAATAGTAATGACCTTCTTCCTCTTCTTTTTAGGAGTAGTTGATAATTCTGAATTTATTTTAGATTTTTTAACTTCAATTTTAGGTGGATCTTGTTTCTTAGGTGTTAATTGTTGAGGTTGTTTCTTAGTAGAATCAAAATTTAAACTTCTAAGATGTTCTTTTAATTTACCTATTGTTGCTGCCTTTAATTCATTATATTCATCATATGTTATAAGACCGTCATTTTCTTCTTTATGCTGCTCAACAAGTTTTTCTAATAAACTTCTTCCTGCTCTCAATTTAGTAATTTTATCTGCATTACCTTCAATAATTCTATTAATAAACTCTGGTCCTAATTCATCTACACTCTTCTTAGGTATGATGGCTTCACCACCTTCAACATTAACATCTTCCCCACCATCTGCATGTGATTTTCCTTTTATTATTCCACCATCCTTAAACATTTCAAGTCCACCTGGTGCATTTAACCAATCTTTATATTCAGCATATTCTGGATTTTCTTTTCCATTGATCATTCTTTGAGGTATATAACCATTATCAAACCTATCTTCTAGATTTGCATTCGTATCATTTGCTATCTTAGGATCATCATCAGGAACTCTTTCTTCTCCCTTTTTCTTAGTACCTTTAACCAAATTTTCTTTTGGTTCTACTTTAACCTCTATTTTTTCTGGTTGTTTTTCTTCTTCTACTTTTTCAGTATCTTCTTCTTTATTATCATTATCTTTGTCTTCCTCTAATTCTTCTTCAACATCAGTATCTTCTTCCCCCTCACCTTCTTCAGCAAAGTCAAAAGTTTCTAATTGATAAGATGCAGGATTTAAATAATTTCGTATATCCGCATCAACACCATCATCAAATTTAACTAAACCAGTTCGTGCATCATCAAATCCTTTCTGAATAGTTTTTTTATCAGTATCAAAAGAAATTGGTGTTAGAGATTGGATAACTTCACTAAATCCTTCTCCAATCATATTAAATACACCAAACATACCACTAAAAAATCCACTAAAAACACCAACAACTTTACTGATAAGATCTATTAATGCTGTTACACCTTTAATTATAGGAGGTATATTATTAATTAACCAACCTAACATTATTATACCAAAGAAATCTAATATTCTACCTAAGAATCCTTTAGTACTAGATGACATTACCTTTCCCCTTCTCTTAATAGCACCACCAACTGAAGATGCTTCAGTAACATCTTCCTTCTCTCTTCTCAATACTTGCTCTCGTCTTCTTTGGAAAAAGGTTGCTTCATCACCTATCAACTTCCTCATAAATTTATTATTTTCACCAGTATTCTTTATAATTTTCTTAACTGTTTTTGTAGTATCAGAAAATGTCTTGGATAACCCAGATACAGAATCCTGTATAGTTTTAACACTAATAGAAGATTTTAATAAAGATTTTCTAGTTGTCTGTGTATTATTTGCCATACTACACTACCTGAAAATGCTTTTTAGCAACTAACTGATAACTTCTAAACATAGGATTAGATGCTGCTACAGTTGGAATACCAGAATCACCACCTGCTGGAGATCCAGAAGCATTCGATCCTGATTGATTACTTCTACCAGAACCCATAGGCATTGGTATAAACTGTGGTCCATCATCTACATCAGTATCTACATTTGTAGCAATACTCCTTTGCTTATTAACTGGTGTAATATTCTTTGCTAACTCTACTTTCTGGGCATTAAATTCTTTTTTAGCTTTTTGAAATGCCTTAGCACCACCTCTTCCCGAACCAAAATCCTCTCTCTTAGGTTGCTGTAAACCTTGAACATCCTCCATAGAGATTTGACGTTCAGCTTCAAGCATCTCATCAGTTATAGGAACCATCACTGAAGGCATAATATTACCTTCTAGATTTTCTTGTTGTTTCTTACCACTTTCTTCAAAAGGATTCCATAAATCAGATATTGCATAAGTTCCTATCCAACTAATTATCCCACCAAGATCAGCTAATAATTTAAATTTCTTAGGCAATACTTTTCTCAAACTACTGGTTGTAACAGCTGCAGATGTAGCAGCAACAGTAGTATCCTTAACAGATTCTCTTACATCCTTTCCACCAGCAACATCCATTCCAACTTGAATACCTGGTGCTAAAAGATTTCCTGCTACTTTAACATTAGGTCTTGTATTAGCACCAGTAAGACCCTTAGTAACACTACCAGTTATTCCCTTACTAACAACTTTAGTTGCTCCTGTCTGTATAGTTTTATTTCCTAATGCTTGAGCAAATTTTCCTGCTAATAAAGTAGTTAATGCTCTTAATGGTTTTCCAAGAAGCCTACTTGCACCAAACTTTAAAAATTTAAATCCAAGTCCTGCTATTTTTGCTGCTAATAAAGTTAATCCACCCTGTATTAGGAATATAGCTCCTCCAACAAAAGCAAGGTTTCCTAATATTGTCTTCTGAATTTCTTTTATTTTCTCTGTATTACCATCTGCCGTTGCTTTAAATAAATCAATCGTTTGTAACGTAAGCCATCCCGTTAAAAGAATAGTAAAGAAATTAGCTAATCTACCTAAACCAAATTGTAACTTTGCACCAATTTTCCTAACTGGAGTAAATAATGCTGCTTGAATTTTCTTCTCTATCGCTCCTTCTTTTCCCTCTCTTAATTTTATTTGCGATAATTGCCTTTGCCTTTTTGCCTCTGCAGCAGCTCTTTGTCTATCTAAATCATCCTTTATTGCTAGATTATTCTGTATCGCATTCAATCCTTGATTCATTCCCTGAATCTGTTGTGTTAGTGAAGAAAGACGAAGTGATACATCACCTAATGCTGAATTATTCCTAGTTAATAAATTAGTAGTTACACTATCAGGTTGGACAGTAGAAGGTGCTACAGCTCTACCCGTAAACGCAGCAGCAGGAACAGACCTTCTTACTGCCTGTATTCCTCCTGTAAGTGGCGATGCTGGAGCCATTAATTAAGTCCCGATTCTTGTTGTGCTTTTAAGTTTTCTTCTTCAATATGCTGTTGTAAAAGTGAAAGATAAATTTCTCTTTCCCAAGGTATCATATTTTCTAACTCTGTCAAGCTATATTTATGATGTTGCATTAAGGCAAAATTAATTTTGTAGTATGACGCAAGATCTTCATGTGCCATACTCACCCGAAAAAACTTTGCAGTCCCTCCAGTATAACTTCACTTTCAACCTTAGTATTAGGATTTGTTACTTTAACAGTATGTGAAAGTTTTGGCATAGTATCAAAAAACTTTTCAATTTCCTTGAATTGTTTTGAATTAAGTGATTCTATAAATTGAGATAATTCCTTCTTTGTACAATCAGAAGCAGCCCAAGATTCCTCTTCAGAATAAACTTGGTCTACACATGACGCAATCAATTTAAAAGTATCATCAACATTAATATCACCTTCAACAGCAAAATTAGTTTTTATAAATTCATCCATTGATGGATATTTCATCCTTAAAACATATTCATCATCCAATTTAATATCTGGAGAATGATCATCATCTATTTGAACTTTTATCTCATCAAGATTAATTACTGAAGGAACCTTAGTTTCATTATCATCTGGACAAGTAATAGTAACCTCTACTTCTTCTCCAACAGATTTTCCACGAATATTCAAAAACAAATATTCAATATCAAATGTTGATAAAGTTTCTACCTTTATTCCTCTTGTAAGAATACATGCTGCAATCACATCTTTAACTGCACTTGCAATCTGTTTATTATCTTGACTTTCCATTGCAAGGATTAAAATCTTCTCTTCCTTAACTAAGAAAGGTCTAAATTTAATTTTCTTTTTTGTGGAAGGTATTACCAACTCATAAGAAGGAGTCGAAATCTTTGGTAAAGGCATAATATGCTCAATTCAATTATTTTTATTTATAGGGGATTATTTAGTTAAAAAATGTCCTAACAGTGGAAGTATCAGTTATTTGTCCTTTTGGAGTGTATATATCATATGGTTTTTTACCAGCGAAAAGATCTTTATTTCCTGCACCTGTTGAGGATTCTGCACCAGGATTTAAAAGAAGATACCCTTCACCACCAATAGGACCTTTAAGATTATTGCCTAATTGCGATTCCACACTACCATAATTTCTATCTACACCTCTTTCCCTATCCCACGACTTTGTTTTACCACAAACATAGCGATCATAATTAAATGCAGCAGTTGCCTTCAGAACTTGAGAGTTCTGATATTGAACTACAGTTGAATTTAATTCAATTGGATATAATCCACGAAAACTATATTCAATATTTTGTCTGTAATTTTTTTCAAATTTTGTAATTGTAGTAGTTTGAGATTTATATGTTATAGGATAATTCATTCTATAGTGATAGGTATCTTCTAAAGAATCAGAATTAGAACCATCACTAATATACTCCATCCAATGTTCTAAAAACTTAAGTGCTTTATATTCATTATCAACATAAAATTCTAATTGCATCTGTACAAACTTTTTAGTATGAGGAAATCTCTCAACTAATCCTTGATATTCACCTACAGCATCTATTGTAGCAAAAGCACTTCCAGGCAAAACTGCCTTACTACATAATAATCCTATCTTATCAAGATCAAATCTACTATCAACACCCTTACTTCTTAAATGTGAAGATACTTCAGCAGGTAGACCAAAATCAACTATGTAATGAGATGATTGTGCTACATTCTGAAAAGTAGGTAATATCTGAGATATTTTCTTTGGAATCGGTACTGCCACTCTAAATAGTTCTACTATATCATTTCTATTTAGATGGCTTATAAAGGAAAATATCGACCATCTCACCCAAAAAAGTATAAAGGTGATCCTACAGGTATAATTTTCAGGTCTTTGTGGGAAAGAAAATTCATGGTTTACTGCGATCAAAATGCAAATGTACTAGAATGGGCAAGTGAAGAAATAGCATTACCATATCGTGGTCCTGATGGGAAACAACATCGATATTTTCCTGACTTCTATATGAAGGTAAAAGAATCTAATGGTATTATTAAAAAATACATTATAGAAATAAAACCATTAAAGCAATGTTCTCCACCAAAAAAACCAAAAAGACAAACTAAAGGGTATATGCGTGAAGCATATGAATATGTAAAGAACCAAGCAAAATGGGAAGCTGCAAGAGAATTCTGTGATAATAGACAATGGGAATTTAAAGTTGTTACTGAAAAAGAACTAGGTATTAAGTAATGGCAAGAAGAGCTAAAAGAAGAATTGGTGGTCCTTCATATGATGAAGTAAAGGCAAAAATTGATGCTAAAGAAGAGGCAAAAAAAACTAAAAGTACTCTAACAACTGCAACAAAAGAAAGAGAAAAAACTACTTCTACTACATCAGAAGAGAAATCTGAAGAAGTAATAGGTGGAAATAGAATATCACATGTACTTAATGATCTAATTGGTACTGAAAGTGCTGATGAGTTAATGCGTAGAATTACAGGTTCATTAACTGCAGGTGGAAAAGTTCCAGAAGAAGGAAAATATTATGTATTCATATACAGAGCAAAAACACCAAACTTAAGATATGATATGCATCCAATGGTTGCAGTTACTAATGTTTATGAAAAAGGATTTCGTGGAATTAATTTTCACTGGAATACACACAGGCAATATACTTGGAATGAAATTATTGGTGGATTATATGAAATAACTCAAGATGAATTACAAGATCTTGATGGAGTACCTTTTGCCAAATTCTTATATACATAATATACATGAATCACTTATATAATGTCTTGGCAGTTTGATACATCATATGTACAAAAACCAGAACCAGTTTTTACTACAGTTTTTGAAAATAATTTAGAATTTAATAATAATTTAAAACAAAGTATTCTAGAACATAGAAATAATAATCCAGAATCAAATAATAGTAATGTAAATGCATGGCATAGTTCATATCTCACACATAAAGAAAATCCAAAATTCAATCATCTAATTGATATAGTTCTTGATGCATGTTCCATTATTTCTAAAAATCAATATCAATGTCCTGATGTTTATTTTAATGTAGTGAATTTATGGTGTATGATGTATGAAAAAAATGATAACACAAAAATTCACAACCATTTCCCATCAGATTTTGCATGTTGCTATTATGTGGACGTAGAACCAAATTGTTCTCCTATAATTTTTGAAAATAATTTTGAGATAAAACCAAAAAATGGTATGCTAATAATATGGCCAGCAGTACTAGATCATGAAGTTCCACCAACCAATGGAAAACGAATGTGCATCTCTATGAATATAGATAAAAAAATTTATCCTTATAGTTAGTATAAATAGATGATAATAGTAAAATAGGTCGAGAAATGGGAAGGATGACAGGCTCTCAGAGAAGAGCAGCATGGAGAGAGAAATTTGCATCCACAAGAACGAGTACAGGAAGAAATACAACATCTACTACCAATAGTACAACTGAGGCAGTTCCAGAAACAACTGGTTCAACCCAACAAACAACACAGGTTGGTGCAAAAAGAGATAGCAATTACGGAAATCCTAAACTTTTATCCTACCCATTAAAAAGATCTACATCATCTACAGAAGATAGTTTATTAATACAAGCAGTAAGATATAAACCACCAGCACCTGGTGATGGTATAGGAGGAGAACTTCTAAATTCAGATAATAGCAAAATTGGGGCAGGAATGGATGGCATTGCAGATAAAAAAGAAGATATCTCTTCAGGTAAAAAATTAAAATTTAAAACCCAAATGGGAAGAAGTATGTCTTCCCGTTATGATCGTTATACATCTGGTTCAGCAGGGTTTAAAAAAGATACAAAATTTTATATAGAAATACCAATACCACAACAAATAAGTGACACAACCTCAGTGACTTGGGGCGAAAGTACAATGAATCTATTCACTCTAATGGGTATGGATGTTGGTAATAGAATGATGCAACAACCTTTAGGTGATACTTATGATGATGTAACTCAAATGTTAACTCAGGGTATAGATATACAAGGATTAGAAAATGCAGGAAATTTATCACAAACTTTAAGATCTACATTAGCAGGTTTAGCAGTCAATCAATTTGGTGCTAATGTAACACCAAATAATGTAATATCAAGAGGATTAGGTCAAATATTAAACTCAAACAAAGAGTTATTATTTGATGGTGTAAATTTAAGAGAATTTAGATTTGATGTAACATTTACTCCAAGAGAACCAAAAGAAGCAGCTAGAGTAAAAGAAATTATTAGATCTTTAAAACAAGCAATGGCAGCTAAAGCTGGAACAGAATATTCACAAAGTTCTGGAGCAACTGGTGGCATATTCATATCTGCTCCAGATTTATTCCTACTTAAATATTTAAGTGGAGGAAAAGAACACAAGTTCTTAAATGTATTCAAACCGTGTGCATTAACATCATTAAGTGTAAATTATACTGGAAATGGAAACTATGCAACGTATGATGATGGAACACCAGTTCATATCAAAATGCAAATGACATTCAAAGAAACCAATCCAATATATGCTGAAGATTATGTTGACAATATAGAGGGGGTAGGTTACTAATGGGTTATTTCAGAAAATTACCAAATATAAGTTATCCATCTCCATTATCTGCAAAAACAGCATCTGGAGAATATCTTATTGTTAAAAACTTTTTCAGAAAAACTAAAACATTAGATTGGTTATCTGATTCAGTAACAGTTTTTAATAAATTTATTATTGCAGATGGAGCAAGACCTGATACTGTAGCAAATGAAATATACGGATCTTCTGATTTAGATTTTGTAGTTGTTCTTACTGGCAATATTGGAAATATACACAATGATTGGCCGTTGTCCAATCAACAACTATATGATTATACAGTAAATAAATATGGTCTTGCAAATATAAATGATGTTCATCATTATGAAACTTTTGAAATTAGAGATGATAAAAATAGATTAATTTTACCAGCAGGTAAAGTAGTTGATAGTTCTTTTAAAATTGATGGTCCAGGAAATGTTTGGCCATTAAATGCAACATGGACTGGTAAAACTTCAAATGAAGTAATACAATATGCTGGAACAGCAGAAATAACTCCTACTTTAGGTGTTTCTAATTGGGATCATGAAACTAATAAGAATGAAGAAAAAAGAGAAATTGAAATCCTAAGACCAGAATACTTACAAGTATTCTTAGAAGATCTGCAAAGAATAATGAAATATACTAAAAATTCTCAATATATAAATCCTTTCCTAGTACAAACGGAAAATACTACTTTGGTATAAAAAAAGACCCACCCGAAGGTGAGTCTTCCCAATATTCAGGCTCTCTTGGATCATCTTTCGGATCCCAGTAGAAAAATTTCATCTGGGATAACCTACAATGTTTAAGAGGCTTGATTTTCATTATTCTTCAGCAAGTTTAGAGAAATAAGATAGTGCATCATCATCTTCACTTTCTTTATTCCATCCATCCTCTGCTAATTTACTATCAGTGGCGGTTGGACGAGATGATTTAACCTGTGCAACAAGTTCTTCTTCTTGCTCTACAGTTTCAGCATCGTTACGAACTGGTTTAGTTCCAAGAACACTACTCAAACGAGTTTTGAGTTCATCATAAGTTTTGAACTGATCATTAGCAACTAGTTCTGCTAAGGAATGCTCTTTCTTCCAGATTGCTTCCATAGCATCGTCATCATCTAGTAATGCACTAGTAGCAGCGAACTCAGAAGAGTCATAGTTTCTATAACCAGCAACGTTCTTTGCCTTCAACTTGAAGTTAGCACCTTGCCAGAAATCGAATGGATCAATTGCT
>Ga0208159_1000051_pt1 | contig 40183 bp, 45 predicted proteins | sample 9_EtaG_FD_184082 | JGI IMG/M metagenome (GOLD analysis project Ga0208159, IMG submission 184082) | Marine viral communities from the Subarctic Pacific Ocean - 9_ETSP_OMZ_AT15188 metaG (SPAdes) (version 2) | ecosystem: Environmental > Aquatic > Marine > Oceanic | place: Pacific Ocean | collected... | reverse complement strand
TCTCTATATTCTTCGAGCTCTTCGAGTATAAAGTCGTATACGAATTGCCATTCTTTTTTTTCTGGTATTGTAGGCTCATAGTTATTAGGTTTACCGAAAGTCTTATTAAATTTTTCTACTTCATTAACGAATGGAACGTCTCTTAATTTTTCCCATTGAAACGCAAATTCTAGTTGTTTACCCATTTTTATTTATTTTATTTTGAAATTTCATAAACGAGCCACTTTTATCATTACTGAGGCCGCCAATGGTATATATTTTATCATGTTCTTCAGACCAAGGTCCTGGTTTATCAGCATGTTCTAAAAACTCTAACCAATCAGGATCATTTTCCCAATTATTAGAACCTGATGTATTATTTAATGACGGCATATGCTTGCTAATTCTATGTTTTTATAAAACTCTGCTTTTGCAGATGCTTCATGTAAAAAGGCTCCGGTAAGTTTAGCTGTTTGCATAGAAGCTCCTCCATGCTTAACTCCTCTACAAGATACACATGCATGAGTTGCATTAACTTGAACTGCTACTCCTAAATTACCTTCACATATTTTATCTACTGCATTATGAATAGCTACAGTTAACTGCTCTTGTATTGCTCCTCTTCTGCCGAATTGCTCTACTATTCTATTTAGTTTAGATAAGCCTACTACCTTACCGTCTTCTGAAGCTATATAAGCAATACTTACTGTACCTCTAATAGCTTGATGATGATGAGAACACATAGACGTAACTGGTATGTTACTCTCTTGTACTATACCGTCATATCCATCAGAAGGAAATGCTGTAATACGGTCTAGAGGATTATACCTTCCTGCCCAAAGATCATTAACATAAGCTTTTGCTACTCTAAATGGAGTATCAGCCGAGTTAGGATCGTCTGCGTAATTGCAACCTAGTGCAGTTAAAAATAATCCATAGGCTTTAGCAGCATTTTCTATAATAACTTTTTTCTCTTCTTTAGTTAACCTTGCTTCAGGTCCTTCTGCTTTTTGTTTCTCTGCTAATTGACTTGAAATACCGTTAGCAAAACCGGCTTGAACTAATTCCGTTCCTTGTATAAACTTTTTAGGCATAATCTATTTTTGTTTTTATTGAGGTTCTACGACTCATACTTATCTAATATAAGTAATTTATTTTAATTATCCAAATAATCTTGAACTGTTTTAGAATCTTTTCTTTCCCAAGGATAAACTATCCAGTTTGTGTTGTCGATCCAGTTTGCATAATGTTCTGGCACGGCTACTGTTGTATGTCTTACGTCTAAAGTAGCTGTAGTATATCCTTCTTTTATATACCTTTTAATAGTCTGGCCTGAATCCGAGATATCATCTACTACTAAAATCTTTTTCTTGTCTATATCTAAGCCAAATTCTTCTAATTTTTCTAAATGATCTATAGTCATATGCTTAACTCCTAACCTATGTGAGATCATTACTGCAATAATTAATCCACCTCTCGGTATGCCAACAACATAATCTACATTACTTACTTGAGCAACAATTTTTTGAACATCAAGTTCAATATCTTCCCAACTAATAAAGACTTTTTTTACTGCTCCCATGTATGATTCATAATCCAATTTCCTGTAGAATAATCTGCTATATTAGACGATCCTACTGTATTTAAAACTTCTTTTAAATAATCCCACTGTTTAGGAGAAATATTATAATGATGCACACCTGATGTAAAGCCTTTTAACCAGTCAACAAACTCTTTTTCGTTCATATTTTATTTATTATGTGATAAGTATAATTCTTTATTTTCATCTTTCCATTGGTAGGATAAGAGAGTTTCTTTATCAGCTTCAGTTTGTAATTTAACTAAATCAAAAGGAATTTCGTTACCTACTATATACTTTCTTAATTCTTGTAAAGAGACGTATTCGCTTTCAACTCCTTGCCAAGGATCTTCAGAAATCAGTAGAATAGTATTTAGTTTTCCTATTTTATAATCCCATACTGGGTGTCCTTCAATAGTAATAACGTATTCTAACCTTTCAGGGCTAGCTAAATTTATAATATTTTTAAAATTAATCATTATTTATTTTTTAAATTCTTCTATAATTTGTATTATCCACTTTCTTAGTCTTTGTTCTGTAAGTTCTTGTTGATTATCTTCATCTAAAGCTAAACCGTAAAAAGTATTATCGTCAGCTAAAGCTAGTGAAGTATCAAAATCATAAGTATCGTCTTTTTCAGTATACCCTACTAATTTTCCTCCTGACTCTATAACTACTTTACCTAATATACCTATACCGTCACAAAACCATTCATCATATCCTAATTGATCTCCTAACCCAAAAATTGCTACTCTTTTACCTGTAAAATCTATAGTTTTAAATTTTTCAAAATATACTTCCCAATCACTTTGAAGTTCTCCATCATACCAGGTTGGAATTCCAAGAATATAATAATTATGAGATTCCCAATCTTCCGGAGTTATATCTGAAATGTCTATAGTCGTAACATCTTCTTTTTCTAGTAACTTAGTTATATCTTCTTTAACAAGTTCAGTATTGCCGGTATCAGTTCCGTAAATTAATTTTATACGCATCTTTCAGTATTAAAAGCCATTATATGAGAACGCCCTGTATATCTCCAACCTCTATCTCTCACAAAGTTCATTACTGGTCCATAACTTTGAAATAAAGACTCTCTATCATCCCCAGCAGGCATTGCCCATATTTTATGATCAGGTATATTTAACTCTTTAATTAATTCTTCTACTTCTTTAACCATAGATAAGTCTTTATCTAATACAGGTTTGATATGATAATCATCATGATATTCTATAGATTGACGTATTGCTTCTATATTACATCTTTTAGAATTATGCTTTTTAATCATTCTTTCATCTACCTTCTGTCCAGTAGGAGTGACAGCGCCCATAACGGGGATACTATTAGAAAACTTAGGGCTAATGCTAAGTAAATTAATAGGATAATCGGTACTAAGAAAATGAGATCCCTCAGTCTCCATAGTAATGAATATTTGTCTTTCATTTGCAAAGTGTGTTAATTCGTTAACTAATGCAGGATGCATAGTAGGAGAACCCCCAGTTAACATCATCTCTTTTATATGAGGATGTGCATCATACATATCTATTATATCTTGAAACTTAAAAGTTCCTTTTTCAGGGTGAATACTCGTATACCATGAATCACACCATCCTCCTTCACCAAAATAACATCTATGAGTACACCCGGTAGTCCTGACTACTATAGTAGGATAACCTTGTCTCGACCCTTCTGATTGTACTGCTGTATAAAGCTCTAGTACTGGAAGAGTTTTTTGATAGTCTTCTATCCTTTTTAATTTTCTAAGGGACATATATTGCACTATTTTTATTATGTTCTCTAAACTCTACTTTACTTATTGAAACTCTACCTTCAGTTTCTTCTTCTATAAAAGGATTTACACTGTCATATATATATTGAGCAAATCTTTCTGCCCCGGTAGCTGGTACAATTCTAACTTGTGCTACTCCAGCTTCTCCCATTTTAACGAACGATTGTAAATAAGGGTCATCTTCAGCTACTAAAAAAGTATGGTCAAACATATGATCAAACCACTCTTTAGGAGTCATTTTTTCTATTTTTCCTTTAGCCCTTTTCATTCCTCCGAAATCCCAAACCCAATTTCTTTCGTCTAAATCTCCTTCAAAATATAATTTAAAGGAAACTCCATATCCATGTAAATACTTACAGTGTGTTGTCTCTGCTTTCCATTGACGAAACACTGTACTAAACCCGTCAAAAACTTTACTTGATTGAAATTTACCCATAACTTAATTTTAAACTAATTCTTCATATATACCAACTACTTCAGATAATATAAGAATAAAGCATGCTACCCATAAATTGAAAGGTAAAAAACAATACCCAGCTATTCTTATTCCTGATTTGACGAATGATATTAATTGATGTAATTTTGGATCTGGTACTTTATGACCATTTATTGAGATCCCTTCTTGAACTTGATGAACTATACGATCATTCCTGTTCCATAACTCATTATTTATTTCTTCTTGCATGAATGTGTTTTTAAAGTGGTGCTACGACACTATTAATATTAAAATAAATATAGTAATTTTATTTTTTATTTCCAACTAATTTAATGAATTTATAAAATGAATAGTCCAAGCTATTAATCCATTAATTTGTAAAACTACTAAGTTCCATTGTTTTCTAACTGTTACTTGAAATAGTACACAACAAAAACCAATTATAAATAAAAGAGGTTCTAATGTATGTTGACCTGCCATTAAAAGTCCAGCCCCCATATAACCTACTCTGCTTGACATCCTTTCGATAGGTGTTAGTCTTCTATCTCTTACCCACCATCTTAAAAACTGTATTTTAGCTGATCTATCGATATTTTTCATTAATTTCCTATTTCATGTTTATTTAATTCACCTAACTCTTTTATAAAAGTAAAAACTTTATGTGCTAAAGCAGCAAATATAGATAAACCTATTCCTCCTACCATTAGTTTAATATCAGTAATGAAAGCTTTAGCTGAAAAAGTATAACCTAAGGTCATAATAGTATCTAAACCTATCATTACTCCACTAATTGATAAAATATATTTAGGAAAGAATTTACATAATGCTAATACTACATAATTAACTAAAATTAATATAGGTAGTAAACCTATTCCTACTAAAAAATCTGTCATAGTCCTAAATCGTTTCTTATATCTTCTTTTACTATTCTTAAATATTTTTTTCTTTTCTTTTCACTAACAAACGGAACAGACCAGAATTGCTTAGTCTTAAACCATCTGCTTAATTTCCATCCAAATACGAAAGTAAAAACTCCAAGTACTAATCTTAACTTAACTGAATTAAGATAAAGGGTTCTAACCGGAAACGAAGGAGCTCCATGAGTTATATATGTTCTTACTTTTTTATCTTTGAGAAAGGGTTTTGGATAAGCATACAATTTAGTTACATTAACAAATTTATAAGCCCATCCAGGAGTAAATACTTCATCAAAAAATACTTCCATCCTTGGAGTCATTCTAAACCACCAGACTGGAGAAACGAAGTATATATGAGTACTCCAAGTAACCCAATCTTGATATTTTTTGATTAACTCAGTTCTCGGTCTTTGAAAAGAATCAGAATATAAATCTATAGTTCTATAATTTTGTTTATGCTTACGCATCTGTCTAATTACAGTTTTATATATTCCATTCCAGCAAAAAGATTTTTTATCTGGGTGACCTATAACTATTAAATGTCTTTTTTTCATAAAACCTTATTACCTAAGTAAAATAATAATAAAATTAAAATAGTTATAAAACTTGAAACAGCAGCACTTATTCCTACTATAAGAGAAATAGACATATTTACTAACTTACCAAATTCTTTTTGTTTATCTTTATTCATTATATATTTAAGTTATAACCTCCAAACTTTTTCATATAGCTGGTAATTTTTACTCCATTACCGTCTTTTCTTACTTTACCAGTCCTAAACCATTTTTTAACACTTCCTTGCCCTCCTAAATGAGCAGCAGCTAGAATACCTGATTCAGTAACTAAAATACCATGAACTATTTTACCATCGTATTTTTCTATATATTTAATTAGTTTTTTCTTATTATATATAAGAAGCCTTCTCATAGCTTCTTCCTGTATTCTAGGGCTATTTAAAAACTCTGTTTTAGATACTTTTATTTTTATAGTTTTTAATGTAGCTTTACCAAACTGGTATCTACCCATATACCCAAATCTATTTACTACGTCGTATCTATTTCTAGATTCTTGATGACCTATAGCTTCTAAAAAATCATAATGTCCCTTACTTTCTAATTTAATCTTTATAGGAGTAGTTGTAATTTTAATAGTTTTAATAGGATTAGTCTTAATAGTCGTTACAGGAGTAATATAAGATCTTATAGTCTTATAAGTAAAAGCAGATAAAAACGTAAAAGAAGAACCTAAAAGTAATATAAAAAATAGTTTTTTCATATTAATAAATATTAGTTACTACTACCTAATCCGTAATCACTTACTTTAGTCAATAACCAAGCTTGACCTGCTCCACCTGCTGAGTTAGGTTTCATTACTATCATTTGAGTCCCTTTAAGATAGAACATTAATCTATATTCATCATTTTCTTTTTGAACATATAAAAATTCTTCTTCTATAATAAACTCTCCGCTTGCTACTTCTCTACCTTCAGGTAATTGAGATATTCTAGTAAAAACGTCTCCTTCATCTTGATAATCCATATACAAGATAGTAGTACCGTCCCAACTAGACCAAGTACCATAGATATTTTCATTTGAAGAAGCATACCCTAATTTAAAATTAGATACTGTAGTAGTAGCTGATGTTTGAGCTAAAACTGTACCTAATCCCATAAGTAAAAATAATACTATAGCTAAGATAGCTAAAAACGTAATTGAATCTTTTTCGACTTTTTCTTTTCTATTCATAACATTTAATTTTAGTTGACCCAGGGGGGACTCGAACCCCCGACCTCTTCGACCTTATAAGTGGTATATGCATCTACCTCATAAAAGTTAATTACTCTTTTATTTACCCCTATAAGTTAAGCCAAAGCGAGCTACCTACTGCTCTACTGGGCGAGTTTATTAAGCTGTATATTCAGCTAAAAGTTTCTCCACATGCGCTTTCGCAACTTCGTAAGCAACAGGTCCGGTCTCGTCCTCATACTGAACCGGATCAGGGCGATTAAGTTTAATAAACGCCTCAATACGCTCCACAGAGGAAGCAGACTTATAATCACTATTGCCACTAGGATAAGGCTTATAACTAGTATTAGTTCTACTATAAACCTCATCAAATTCAATATTAAGTTGGTCACATAATTTTTCTCCATCTTTTAAGATATCAAATTTATCTCCTTCCAAATAAGGAGTAAAGTAACCTACTTTATCAGCTTCCCAATTTCCTATTCTAAAAGCTGCATCATCTGCATCTCTAAATTCTTGTCTACAATCAGGATAAATAGCATGATCACCAGCATGAATTCCTAATGCAATATCTGTATTATTTCCATTAGCGTTAGCTGCTGATAAAGCAACTGCCTGAATTAAAGAAGCGAAGATTTTATTACGATTAGGTACTACAGTAGCTTTCATATTATCTTCTTCATAATGACCTTCCGGTACATCTTCTCCTCCTTCTACAAGATTAGAATTTAATAAATTAACTAAACCATCTAACTTAATAACTTGATAGTTAACTTTATGTCCATTCTTACTTAAATAGTCAACTAGTGACTGAGCTTTATTTAATTCAACTCTATGTTTTTGACCGTAATCAAAAGATAAAGCTGTTACGTTATCATACTCTGATAAACATCTGAGTAGTAAAGTAGAGGAGTCCATCCCTCCAGATAAAGACACTACAACATTTTTTGCCATAATTTTATAATTTAAATATTTGCCAGGTATTATAAAGCGTATAGGCAAACGCTATTTTTTAATCTATATTAGTCAATGACGACATTTTTTCTTGAATATTTTTCCATTCATTAATATAATCTTTGATAGATGTATAATGATTACTTTTACCATTAAGTAATTCTCTACATACTGCTTTTAACGCAGCATTAAAATTACCAGGATAGCAAATAGTTTTAATATAATGAGTATTATTTTCACCTTTTACTACTCTTTCATACAGTGTATAACCACCTGAGGAAGATTTAGCAATAAAAAATGGTTCCATTACTGTATCTTCTATAATAGTATCCCCGGCAGGGATAGAATCTGGTCTTCTAAGCATAACTTTTTAATTTTAAATTTATTTCCAATATATTTGTATTAGTACTATAATAAAAGCTAGAGTTAAAGTAACTCCAGTTTTTAAATTTATTCCTTCATTAAGATGCATATAAGTGCAAACTGCCATTATTAACATTCCTGATGAAAATCCTATAAGCCTACCAGGCCATAATAAACCATCAAATCCTACAACTACGTATTTAGTAGCATAAATTAAAATATAACTTATAGGCACTCCCATAAAAGCAATAAGTGCTGGTCTTTCCTTAACCCAGTTGCTTAAAAACTGACCATTAGTTTGATACCATATCATAGTTTGAGCTATAAAAAATAGTACAAACGCTATTGCTATATTTTTATTCATTTAAAATAAAATTCTTTAATTCAGCTTCATCCATTCTTCCTATCTGACTATTTTCAACTCCATCTTTTATTACTACAGTCATAGGAATAGAAGTAACTTTATGTTTAGCAGCCAGTCCTTCAGTATCTTTTTCAACATTTATATTTAAAACTTCTATTGAGTCTTTTAATTCTTCAGTTACTTTATCGAAAGTTTTAGCATATATACGACAGGGTCCACACCAGTCAGCATAAAATTTTACTACCTTTATCATTTTCTCCTTTTTTCTTTGTAATTATTAAATCTTGACTTTTTTCTATTAGTATTAGCTACTTTAATTCCTCTAGATTTTAACCATTCTAAAGTCTGTGTATAAATCTGTTTTGCTGTATTTTTCGACATATAACTTATTTTTATATTATACTATTAATATAAGAAAAAAACTGCATAGAAACAACTATTTAAAGTTATTTCCATCAACAGATACTTCATGCCAATGTACTCTACCCTCTTCAATAGCTTTTTTAATATTTTTTTGTTTTCCCATTAAAAATGAGTTACCACTCTTAACTTCAACGAAATGTACTGAACATTTAGTTTTACTTCTGGTATCACAAAAAGCTACATAATCTATAGGCATACCTAAAAAAGTACAATCTTCTGCAGGTACTGGAAAGTTATCAGTAAAAGGAACGAAATGTTCGATAGTTTTACCCCATTGAACTGCTCCAGACCTTTTTTTAGCATCAATTTTTATTAAATCTCTTTCAATTTCAAAACCTTCTTTTAATTTATTAATTTTTCTTGTAAAGTAAAATACTACTCCTACTATAGGAATTAGTATTAATAATATGTATTCTAACATGATTTAATTTTTATCCGTCACAGCTTAAACAATCTTCAGAAGTTCTAGATCCTATATCACCGTTAATTACTGAATCAGTTCTTAAGTAATAGAGAGTTTTTATTCCAAGTTTCCATGCTGTTTGGTGTACTAAGTTAATAAATTTTGGTGAATCTGTAGGGTCAAAAGCTAAATTTAATGATTGTGTTTGATCTATATACTTCTGTCTAACAGACGCTTGCTCTACTAAAGCTAGCTGGTTAATTTCAGCAAAAGTTAAAAATATTTGCTTATCTTCTAAAGGCATAACGTCTTCAGGTAAGTTTGCTACTGAGCCTCTATCTTTCATAATTGCATCCCATACTTCTTCAGTACTTTGTCCTCTTTCTTCTAAATAAGATTCTAAAGCTGGATTTTTTCTAATAAAGGTACCTTTAGCAGAATTAAAAGTATATACATTTGCAGGTACAGGTTCTATTCCTGCTGACACACCTCCTGATATAGTACTATTGGATACAGTAGGAGCTATCGCTAAAAGATGACTATTTCTCATTCCTGTTCCTCTACACCATATCGGTTCTCCATATTCATCAGCTAATTTTCTTGATGCTGCTTCTGCTTGAGATTTAATTTGTGAAAATATTTGATGAGTATATGAAGTAGCTGCTATAGAATTAAAAGGTATTCTTTCATTTTGTAAAAAAGTATGCCATCCTAATACACCTAATCCTATTGCTCTACCTTTTTTAGCACTTCTATGAGCTCTTACTAAAGAATCTCTACCTGATGTTTTAGCTAAAAACTCTTCTAAAACTCCATCTAAAAAATATATAGCTGTTTCTATAAGGTCGGTATTTTTCCATTCGTGCCATTTAGTTAAATTAACTGATGATAAGCAACATATAAAACTATGTTCTTCATCTGTATGTAAGGTTATCTCTGAACATATATTAGTCATCGATACGTCTAAGTTATTTTTAACATAAGCAGGTGGATTATCGTTGTTAACATTATCTTTATACATAATGTAAGGTTCTCCTGTTTCAACTCTTGCTTTTAAAATAGTTACCCAAAGTTTCATAGCTTCAGGATCTCTTCTTTCTAATCTTTGCATAAACTGATCATCTACAACTACACATTGATGTAAGTTCAAACACTGTCTATTAGGATCACCTTTGGGTCTACGTATTTGTAAGTATTCCTCTATATCAGGATGATTAATATCTAAGTTTACTGATGCTGCTCCTCTTCTTACTGCTCCTTGATTAGTAGCTATAATAGTCGAATCATATATTTTAGCCCACGGAACTACTCCTTCAGATTGTCCCATCTCTCCACTACCTATTTTTTCACCTCTACCTCTAATACGTGAAAGCCCTATACCGACACCACCGCCGAGGGAGGTAAGTCTCATTAGTTCAGCATTGGTTAAACCAATACCTCGAATTGAATCGGGCGTATCAATTCCAAAACATGAGATCGGTAATCCTCGGTCGGTTCCGGTGTTCGATAAAACTGGTGAGGCTAAGTTCAGCCATCCTTTCCACATATATCGAAAAAATTTATTTGCTAAGTCTGGACGGTCTAGTCTTTTAGCTATTCTATCAGCTACTCTTCTATATGCTTTTTTAGGATTTTCATCAGCTAACAAGTAACCTTTAGAAATTGTTGCTAAAGAAATTTCGTTCATCCATTCAGGGTAATCCTTACCTGCTTCCCAATTGGAAGTATCTACTGCTATGCTCATAACTTATAATTAAAAAATTGATGCTTCGTCCCATTCCATATGACCTTTAGCGTAATTAGTTACCCTATTAGCGAAAAAATCAGTATGTTGTTTACCAGCTATAACAGCATCAAACCATTTCATAGTTTTTAAAGCACCTTTATCAATTTCTTCTGCTGGAACTATAGGTTTTAAGCCTAAATCGCTCATTTTCGTATTTACTCTATGTCTTATGAAATTTTTAAGTTCATCTTTAGTTAAGTTTTCTAAATCACCCATTTCAAATACTTTATCTATAAAATCAAACTCTAATTTTAAAGCTAAACGAGCTGCTTCTTCTATTTCCTTAACTAATTCATCAGTTTTGAATTCAGGATGCTCTTTCATTAAAGTTCTAAATAACCAGCATCCCGCCTCAGAATGTAAAGATTCATCTCTAACTGACCATTCTACTATCTGTCCTACTCCTTTTAATTTATTTCTCATTTTAAATGATAGTAAAACAGCAAAAGAAGAAAATAAATTTACTCCTTCGGTAAATGCTGAAAATATAGCTAAAGATTTAGCTCTTTCATGCCAGTTAGGAGTACCATCGTGATTATCTCTAACGTTCATCAAAGCTTCAATCTTGGCCATAGTAGTTTCATCTTCTAAAAACTCTGCGAAATCGTCTAATCCTAGTTGCTCATTTAATAAAGAGTATGCTTCAGCATGTATAGTTTCACTAGAACCTAAAGTAGTCCCCATCATTATAATTTCTGGTTTTCTAAACCATTTAGTAACTAAAGTTGACCAATAATCGTTTACTATAGTTTCAGTTTGTGCAAAACCTTTTAAAATTTGTCCTACTACATTTTTTTCGTAATCTTTTAAATTACTGTTCCAATCAGTAACATCTTGTGACATCGGAACTTCAGTATGTAACCAATGTGCTTGTTGTTGTTTTAACCAATAATCAAATGCCTTCGGATATTCAAAGGGCTTATAAACTATACGTTCTTGTAGTAAACTCATTTTAAAATATTTATTTAATTAGACAAAAAAAATCTCCATTTAAGCTATGCCTGTATTGGAGATGTTTCCATAAATAGCATATATATTCTATTTTTTATCAAATAATTCTGACATTTTATCTCTCGATAAATTAAAAATAGGACCTTGTGTAGAATTTAACTGTTCGTTTAAGTCTGCCTTACCTTCAAATTCTATATGACCGTTATTTGTATCCATTTTAACGTTGTATGTCATACCATCTTGTCCATATCTATTTTTCATTACATGGACTCGACCTGTACCTAATACTTTATCTTCTTTTTGTCGAGATAAAGATAAACATATATCTGCTACCATCATTTTATCATACGACCCAGCTGCTTTATCTCCTTCTATTACTGAATCTTTAGCACCCATCCTATTAACTTGTGATGGTGTCAGTATTGGTATTTTTAAATCTTTTGCTAAACCTTTAGTTGCTATAAACACATCATCTATTTCGTCTTTTCTTTCAAAAGATTTACCTCTAGAGGGAGCTCTTAAATAATCAACGTAATCTATTATGACTAAATCAGGTTTATGTTCCATATCCATACATTTTTGAATATGTGACTTTATAGTATTAACAGTAGCATTTTTAGGAGCATATTCTTTTACTATTAACTTACCTTTTAAATTATCAACTACTTTTTGTACGTCTTTCCTATGGTTATTAACTTCATCAATAGAGTATCCTGTAAAATAGCAGTCAAATCGCTTACCAACGTAATCTTCCCCGAGTTCCAAAGTGTAATAATTGACCTTATGCCCAAGCTTAACAGCATGAGCAGCAATAGCCACCATAGTCCACGACTTACCACCACCAGGATTACCAAATACAATAGCCAAGTCCCCAGGTCCAAATCCTCCTTGAATACCATCGTTAAGGACAGGCCAAGGAGAAGGAATAGTAGGACGGTAATCAACTCTATAACGAGTTTCAATATCTTTATTATATTCATGTCCTATATTTTTATCCATACCAGCTTTCATAGCTTTTTCTATAGTATTTCTAATACCATCAAAATCACCTGCTTTTAATAAATCAGTAGAATTAAGTATAGCTTGTTTCATTTCTTGATTTTTACAGAAAGTAGTAAACTCTTCTTGTACATAATCTAAATCGTCTTGTGAAGCCTGGTAGGAATTTCGTAACTCTTCTTTTAGAGCTACTTTTAATATATCATTATCTACTTTTTGTAATTCAACTTTTAGTACGTCCATAGTAATAGTAGTATGATACTTATCAAAATACTTTACTATTTGATTAATAATCCACTTATGTGCATCTGAGTCAAAATAATCTTCTTGAAGAACGTCTCTAACGTTGAGTAAGAAATTTTTATCTGTCAGCAATGAGCCTAATACTTTCAGTTGGAAACCTTTTCCATACTGATTCAATGCTTTTAATGTCATCTATAACTTATTTTTTAAAAACCGTTAAACCTCTAAAATTCTCTAACCAACCTTCTGTATTTTTAGTAATCCCTTCAATCTTATCTTGATCTAGTAGATGTAAAAATGCCCCTGTTTGTAGGTCAGGAATATCACTCTTTATTATATCTAATATATAATTTTTTTCTTTAATATCCAACGAAGTTTCATGTAAATCCATTAATTTAAAATTAGTCTCTACACGATCCCAGTTATGAATAATCTTAGGAAATATTTTTTTGTCTTCTAATTTTTTTTCGCAAACAGAAAAAACGTAATCTAAATTTGCTACTTTGTTTACTAAGTCCGGAAATTCTTTTACTATAGTTTTTATTCCTAAACCTTTTACACCGGGTAAATTATCTGAGTTATCTCCTAGTAATGCTTTAATTACATTGTAATTCTTGGGTAAAACTTTTAACTCTTCTAGTATATTATCACTATTTAGAGTTTTTTTCTTTACCGGAGCGTAAACTTCTATATTATTATTTATTAATTGCAAAAAGTCTTTATCAGAAGAAACTATAGTTACTTTTTTATTATTATTAGCTGCTTCTTTAGCTAGATATGCTATTATATCATCAGCTTCTAACTTTTCCATAACTATTTGTTGCATAGGAAGACATTCTAAATAATCTTGAACTCTTAACAACTGGTTAATTAAAGCTTCTTGCTCTTCTTCTCTTGAATCGTATAAACCCCAATGAGTAATTCTAGCTGTAGCTCTTTGAGCTTTATAATTTGGATCTATATTTTGTCTGTTACCAGAACCACCTTTACCGTCCCAAACAACAACAACTCTAGTAGGGTCAAATATTCTTGTTACATAACCCAACGAGCGAAGAAAACCCACCAGGCCTCCGATATGCGTACCTGATGGATTCATCGCTTTCAATAGAGAAAAGCTACGAATTAACATATTCATAGCATCGATCACTAGAATGTGATCGTTCAATTCTCGGGGAGGGGTTTCTTTAAGCTTATTTAGAATATTAGAATAATCAGCCATTAATCTAAAATTCCGGTTGTGATTTTATCTTCTTCTAAATCTCCTTCTTCAATTAAATCAAAATCTATACTACCAACAAGTTTTAACCAATGATCTTTATGTTCATTTTTATACTTATCTATAGCACGTTTATCGTCGGGAATAAATCCATGAGATGTCATTACTACTCTACCTCTAGACTGTACTCCACCGATATGATTCTTTTCAACTTGAACGTTAGTTCTTTTAGCAAATTCTACCTGTAAACCATCTTTAATAGCTTTAATCTTAGATGTTCCTGGATTAGTAATATTACCAAAAGTAATAACTAAAGTAGAATCGTACCACATAGACATACCTCCTTTATTCTGTAATTTAGGCATCCCCATAGGAGATTCAGGTTTCATAGTCCATACTTTATTGATTGCTACTAAAGTATTAGTATAAGGAGAGTTTTCTTTTCTAGATAATAATATTTTTTGATTTAAATTATTACCGAATTGAGTAGACATAGCTCCTGCATTCCATTCATTATTATTCTTATTAGAACGAACTGATAAATCACAAGGTACTGAACCTATACTATCCCAGAAGAAACATATATCAAAAGGTAAGTTACCTTTAGCTTGTTCATCCATCAGATCAGCCATATAAACTGCAACATCTTCTATAGTATTTAACGTACCTCTATCTGCATATAAGAAATGTCCTTCATAATCTGTAACATTACCGTTTTCATCTAATACTTCCTCTATCTGTAACCCCATTTCTTTAGCATGATCCCAAGACCATTTCATCTCTGTTATAATAAAAACAGGTAAAATACCCATTTTCTGGGCATTTACTGCTGCTTCTATCAAAGCTGTGGTTTTACCTGTATCGGAATGTCCTCTTAACAGGGTAATATGACCTGTAGGGATTCCTGGTAAGGAAGTTATATCTTGAAAAGCTTTTGAGAGAGGAATCCATCCTTGCTCTTTAAACTTTACAGATGCATTAGAAAAACCTTTTTTCTTTTTAAAATTACTTAGATTAAAAGACTTTCTTACTGATTCAGTAGCTCTAGCTTTTACTTCTTTTGTTTTTGCCATTTTTATTAATTAAATAAGTCATCAAATTTACTAACTGTATCTTTATTGCCAGCAGTAGCTGTTTCTAAAGTAAAGTCAGTTTTTTGAGAACTTGAGCTTTCTGGCGGAGTTTCAGAACCTGCAGCAGGAGAACTTTCTTCTACAGCATTAGGATCTAAATATTCTTGAAGTTTTTTCTTTATAAAATCGTAATCGTATTGAGTAAATACTTCAGTAGGATTAGGTTGTTCTTTTAACCACTTATCTACCCAATCATTATTATCTGATAAAGGTGTTTGTTTAGGTTTGATTCTTACGCTAGTTTCAGGATAAGGATTACCTTGTCTTTGTTCAACTACCATATCCCAGCCGTTAATAACATCAGTATAGTCTCCTACATCTTCATCTTCAGCTAAAGCTAGTAAAGATTTATAAATAGTAATTCCAAATCCCCATAATCTTACTCCTTTATCTTCTTCTCCTCTTACTACTACAGGAGCAAAAATTCTAGTTTTAGGAGAAATCTTACCTGATAACGACCAGTTATCTTTATCATTTGTTTTTCTTAACTCTTTTACAAATTCTTCAATAGGATCTTGCTTACCAAAATTTGATAAAGCTACCATAGGAAATTTTCCTATTCCATAATGAAATTTTAATTCTTTAAAAGGGTATGAAGGGTCAAAAGCTGAAGGTACTATACGTACTGTTTGCTTTCCTAATTGTGGTTTCCAAAATATTTCGGAATAATCGGTCTTCTCTCTTTGTTGACCGCTGTTGTTTAGCGCATCTAATTTAGCGCGAATTGCGTTAATGTCCATATAACTAATTTTTAAATTATAACTTATTATTAATATAGTAATAAAAAATTAAATAGCCAACTATAGCTCTATAATTTTATATAACTTTGTATTAACTCTTTTTAGTTCTGGACCTTTAGTAAGTAGTACGCAATTGCGATAATCAGTCCAATTGATACGATAACTAGTATCCAAAACACCTCCATTTAATTCTTTAATTAAAGTATTTAAAGCATTAATAGTATAAAGAGTATTGGTTTCTTTTTTTCTGTGTACTAAGATAGTATTTTCTAAAAAAGTACCTATATTACCAAAATCAACATTATAAGTACAGATGTACTCATCTTGACTTTTAGAATAAAGTACAAAAATCTTATTGTAAATGATTTTATACCTTTCTTGAATATTAGAGAGCACTTCATCTAAACCTTCTTCTGTAGAAAAAGTGCAAAACAGCTTGTTACTCATATCTTCACTGGTAAATATAGGTTCTATGTCGTAATCGAACCTTGGCTTTGTCGCATTTGTTATCATATATAAATAGTTGTGCTGTTCTATAACACTAAATTAGTACTATATTTAAATTTTACAGGGTATTTCCCTTGATTTTCCATTATTCTTGTTATATCTTCTAAAGTTTCTCTACCATCTTCTTTATTAAAGTCGAATAAAATAGCATCATAAGTGTATAAAGTAATAAATGATTTTTTATTCTTGAGATACTCTAGTATATCTTTTAATATAATAATATTATTTGAAGTTTCCAACGATTGCATCATATAATTCATCAACTTTGCTGGATTCATGTCTTTTAACTCTTGAGTAAAGTGTTTACCTGATTGAGGATTCCATACATATCCTCCTTCTTGAAAACTTTTCCACATAGTATCAATATATTCTTGTATTTCTTTAAATATTTTTAGATTCTTATGTTCTTCAGGTATTTTTCCGTAAATTGCATGAAAATTAATCTGTTTTGCTTTAGCATACTCTTCATCTGTAATTTCTTCTTTACCGAAATAATGTTTAGCAAGCTGTTTATGTGCTGATTCCTCAGTTAAAGGGTAGTTTAACTGTTCTGCTAAAAGTCTTAGATGATATCCATCAAAATCGAATTCTACAAAGAAATCATTTTGAGGTTTAAAACATTTTCTATATTCTTCAGCTTTTGGAATAGCAGCAAAATTTACTGAATTAAATGTATTTGTAGGTCTAGAGGTTGGGTTATATAAGTTATATTCAGTATAAACTACATTATCTACTGTGTTATATAAAGTATTTTTAGGTTTAAAGAGTTTTTTAAAGCTGTCATATATAGTACCTACACCTTTTTGTTCTAAAAGGAAAAATACATTAGTAGCTATCTTATTATAAAAATCAAATCCAGATGGTACTTCAAATTTTAAAACTTCTTTTATATTTTCATAAGTTTCTTCACATTTTTCATATAACTTTGATATAGGAATTAACTTATTAATATCAGATTTACTATCATACTTACTATAATAAAAATTGATAGTTGAATTATTAGTTAGAATTTCTAATCTATCAAATTTATTCATACTATAAAGTAAAGATAAATCTATAGCTTTCTGTAAATTAAAGTGATAGAGAAGCTTCTTTTTATTAATGGTATAAAGTTTATTAGCTTTAGAAAGTATTTCATAGACACGATCTTTATCAACGTTAAGACCTTCATCATGATCAATAGGTATTATAAAACCATGCTTACTATTCACCATTCTAATATAGACAGCTACTGTTGTAGTAAGTTTAGGATGGTAGAAATCGTTAGAAGTTATTACCTCTACATAACAACCTAGTTTTACTAAATTTTCAAGGGAGTTTAATTTTTTTTCTTCTTCTACTATATAGAACATTTATATAACCTTTATTTAAATATAAGAAAAATATTTTTAACTACAAACTAATAGCCACCGCCACCGCCACTAGGGGGTGAATAGCTAGGAGATGGTGAAGGTGAAGGTGAAGGTGAAGGAGATGGTGATGGTGAAGGTGACGAACTAGGTGCTGGAGCAGAGTACCCAGGTGTTCCTCCTCCAGATGGTTGAGAAGTAGTAGTTGTCTGTTGAGTTACTACACCTTGATTTTTTCGAGTTTGTTGTATACCTATTCTACTTTTAGATTTATCTCTAGGTACCAATCTACTATGTGGAGTACTAACGTGTTTAGCTCCTACCATAGGTCCTTTAGTAGGATGTAAATGATAAAGCCCTACATATTCTTCATTAGTTCCTTGTATTAAAAATTCTCCAGGTCCTGCATATAAATTTTCTTTTACTCTACCGTTAGAAGAACCATCATATGCTTTTTTAAATATACTTTTTGATACGCCTACGGTTTTACCAGGTGCCGGAACATCGAAACCTACTTCTGATACTGTAGGAGTATTATTAGTAATAGGTAAAGTATCTATAACATATTCTAAAGGCCCTTCTATTAATGCTTCAGCCCCTGGCATTACTCTACTTAGTTTAGCTAAAGTTTTTGCGTTTTTACTTTCTATACCTTCTAAAAAATAACCGTTAACTACTTGATCCTTAGCAGGTCCTTTAATCAACCAGTCTATATGAGTAAATTGTTGGTACTTTTTAGCATTTCTAGATGAATTTATCAACTGTAAGACTGAAATTTCTTTTATTTTACCTGTACTTTTATTTTTCAAAAAACATCTTTTCATTACGCCTTTTGATTTATCTCTTGAAGTAGGAGGTAGTTTTAACGATGGAATTTGAATCAGATCACTAGGTGCACTGTATAGTTCAGGATCGCCTATAGAAATTGTCGATTGTGCATTTCCATCAGGTTGGTGATTAGAAATATTAAATAATTCCTGTGCTTTAGTAAAATCTCCTTTGTCAAAATCTATACCTTTCTTTTCAAAGAACGTTCCAAAAGCTGTAACAACTATCTCTTTTCGTCTTTCTACATCATTACCTAGTCGATCTACTAATCGTTCAACTTCAGGTATATCATTTATTTTTTTGAAAACGTACTGTGATTTAGGAAGATATTTCATAAAGATTTAATTAAAATTGTATAAATTGATTCGGGTCAACACGAGTTACTTTTGAGTTAGATGCTGAAGAGGTTTTTCCAGTTAATATTTCAAAATGTAAATGCGGACCTGTAGATCTTCCGGTACTTCCTACTTGTCCTAAAAGCGCCCCTTGAGCAAGTTGTTGACCTTTACTAACTACAGGTGAACTTATCATATGTGCGTACCTGCTCTGTGTATCACCATGATCCATATAAACTACATTGCCGTAACTATCAGAGTAACCTGAATAAATTACCTTCCCTGCTTTAACAGCAAAAATATTTTGTCCGTTTATACTTTTACCTGATCCTACTATATCTACTCCTCCATGAGTTCTACTTCCACGAATTTGTGCCCAAGGTGCACTTAATTTAGTAGGGAAAGTTCCCATTGGGTGTATATAACCTTGTGTGTTTACTCCTGCAGGAACTCCATCAGCTACACCTGTAAATGCTACCGGTGCTGATGCTCCTCCACCAGACTTACCTTTAAATTTAGAAATGTCGTAAGGCTTAGTTTCTACTCCATACTTATTTTTAAAAGCCGCTATTTCAGACTCAGTAGGTTTTCTTGTAGAGTAAAATTGAGTTTTTATATCAGTAGTCCATTTACCTGCTTCTATATTATGAGAAAGACCTGTAATTATAAATCCAAAATTTTCTGAGTATTGGTGAGGTAGTAGACCTTCTTCTACTAAGAATGCTTGTCCTATTTTTATTCCCCCTATACCCATCATAGTAAAGGAAAGTTCTATAGGAATTACTCCAGGCGGGGGTATTGGATTTTTAGGGTCTTTTCTTAATTTTTCAACTACCCATTTTTGACACCATTCCTTATGATATCCTTTAATATTAGCTACTGCTTTTCTATCATAATCTCCATCGTCAGGCCAGAATCCTGCACTACCGTTAAACTCTTCCCAAAAATTATAATAAGCAATAGTCCATTTTTTTAATCTTTCATCTTCAGCAGTTTCTCTATTTTCAATAGGATCTCCGTCGGGATCAGTTTTTTGTGCTTTATGTATAATATGTCTATCTAATAAACCTCTATTCCATTCAAGAAGAGGAGCTATATTATCTTTAGTATGACCTCCAGTTCCTTGTGCTGCTATCGATATCATTTGACCTATTCTCGAACTAATCTTACTTTCTATACTAAGGTTTGATACAGTAGATTTTAAACCAGTTAAACTAATAGTTGGTATGAATTGTCGCAATGCTGGTGTAACTTTTCTATCTACTATATAAAATAAATCGTCTTCTTCGTCGTATATAGTTTCAAGATCGTTTATTCCTCCCATAGCTTCGTTACAAGCACCTAAAACTGTTCGAAGAAAAGAAACCATATCATTATTATCGTTCTGATCTGAGTCTTTATCAGCTTTTACTATCTTATCTAATTCATCTTGTAAAAACTGACAAGATATAAAAATATTTAGTATATCATCACTTCCTCCTCTCATTAACCCTTTAGAAAATGCTTCTTGAATATTAGCATGGAAGCCATTTTTATATACCAAACCAGGAGCATATTCATTTACGTCAAAACCTAAAAGAGGATCGCTCCAAGGAATTTTTTCTCCTTTACTATCGTAAAGTACTATATTACCTAATGGTTTAGGTAGTATACAAACCATAGGATCGATTGAAAAATGCATATCGTTAGTAACAAATTTACATTTTTTATCGTATTCTTTTTTAGATGTATCAGGATCTTGGTAACCAGTATAAAATTGTGTTAACTTCCTACCTGGTGTATTTGAACCTTTTTGTTTTTCTTGAGCTCCGTTCAACAAGCTAATATATTGGTTATATACATCTAATATTGCCCAAAAAGGGATCCAATATTCGTTTAAATCATCATTATCAAAAACACCTGTATCTTTTTCTTCTATATTATAGAGTTTTAATGCTACAAATCCACTTAACATTTTTTTAAAATGTTCAGCTTGAGGTCTTACAAAACTATCTTTGGTAAAAATAGGTAATTTTTCATCAGCAGGTATACTACTAGGTTGAGAAGCTGTAATTTGGTTACTTTGATTAGCAATTGTATCAGGATTTACTACAGTTCCTGTATTAGGGTCTATTGAACCCGATACAGCTGATTGACCAGTAGGATAATCTGCTATTGTACCGCCGAATACTTCATCTACTATAGCTTGAGACCTCCATAAAGCATCTACTCTTCTTTGAACTCTTTTAGTAACGTCTTCAGTAGGTACTTTACCGTCTACTACTGCTTTTTTAAATTTTGTAGATGAACCAGATCTAATATCTCTAAATAAATACTCTAAACAAGCTACAACTGGATTATCGGTGGTTTTTAAAATTTTTAATATAGGTTTACCTGCTATTTCTGTAAATATATATCCTATTTGAAAATCTATATTATCTCTTGTCGCTATATCAAAATTAGCTGCTTTTTCTAATTTCCATCTTCTTTGATTACCGTCTTTTCGACCTGTCCATTGTATTAATCCATAACCACCTTTTCCATCTATTTCTCTTCTTGCATAACTCTTATCTTCTAAAGCTTTTGGATCGAATTTACTTTCTCTTTCCATGTTAGCTAACACAGCTTGAGTTCCAGCTTTAGTCATTCCACCAGCTTTCAAACCTTTAGCTATATATAAAGCATTAGCTTTTTGGCTAGAAGGAATACTCTCTCCTGACTTAGGAGTAGTATCCAAATATTTCAACCCTTTTAAAGTTCCGTCGCTTAACATAATTTAATTATTGATCTTCTGGTAATTTACCGTTTTCTAGCATATAATCTACTAATTTCCAAAAATAAACTTGTCTATTTTTTTCATTATCTAAATCTAAGTCTATATATCTATCATCAATATCATCATTTCCTTTTACTTTTACAGTCATCGAATCACCTGCAAAATTCATTTTAAACTCTAATCCATACATACCAAATTTTTCATTCATATATTGAGTGACTTCTTCTTCTTCTAACGCTGTAATAAATGTTTTTTCTCTATCAGGACCCCAACTGTAATCTTTACCTTTATAAACTACAGTATCTCCTTTAATTAATTTATCTAATTTCTGTTTAAATGTAGGATCAGCAGCTAGTTTACGACCTGTAGTTGTTTGTATATCTAAAGCTTTTCTCATTTCTTCTTCTGCATCACCGTAAAGAGCTTTTGATATATTATCTAATCCTTCTAAAGCTAATGCTTTAGCTTCTTCAGTATCTCCTGTGATAAATTCATATGCAGCTGCATTCAACTGACTAGCACCGGTAATACCTGTACTAAAGTTTGAATACGAATCAGGAGTTCCATGTAAATGTTCTAATTCTACAAATAGCTTATGATATATAGATCTCCTTTCTTTTTTACCTTTATCGTCTTTCCACGAATCTAATTGCTTTCCAGGATAAACATTTGAAGTATCAAAAGTTACTGCTATAGATTCTAAAACAGTTCCAGTTGAAATTATTTTTATAACACAGTCATATCCTCCATCATCTCGAAAAGACCAATTAAAATTAGATATATATCCTGACATCGAATCGTAATTATAGTCTGAGTTAAAGGCTATTTCTTTTAAGTCGTTTTGTATTACGTCTTTTTTTAATTTTTGAGTTAAAAATTTTCTATAAAAATCTATTTCCTTATTTACAGTCCCAGTTTCACTATCTAATTGTAAACTATGTCCCCATTCTAATAAAATTGTATATCCCGGTCTTAGATACAAAGCTTGCATCATTTCTAAATCTTCTAAAGTCCAAACTGTAACTTGTACTTCAGCTTCTCTTAATGTACCGTAAGTACCTTTCGAATTAACTGATACAGATGTTATACCTGGTTGAGGTCTAAATCCTAAGCTTTCATATTTATTGTATGCTGCTTTATTTATATCTCCTGCAGTTATAAATCCTTTGCTGTCTATATTTATAGGATTATGTAATTCTTGATTTAATCCAGATCCTATACTTGTTTGATTTTTAGGAGTTGTTTGTTTAAACACCCCTCCCATCAAAACGTTATTATAAGCTAAATTTTTATTACCAGTAACTTCTTTTATAGTTACAGTACCATCTGCTAATGCCTTTGTTTCTTCTTCAGTAATAGTATTGATACTAGAAACTAGCCTAGCCCAAGCACCATTACTATTAAAAAATAAAAGATGATCTTTACTTCTTTTATTTTGAGACAATAACTTTTCTCTAGCTATTAGCTGTTTAACTACGCTACCATTTAATCCTCCTCCTATTACTTCTTTTGGATTATCTTGAGGTATATCTTTTCCTACTTTAGACATTATCTAGTTTTATTTACTTCTTCAAATAAACTAACAGCAGCGCTTTTATCTGCTGGAATTCTAAGTTGAACTCCAGGAGTAACATTTAAAGACCCTTTTTGATAGTTATTTGCAGAAGAAATAATCCACCATAACTCTGAGTCTTTATAGAACTCTTGTGCTAACGTATCATAACGATCTCCGTACTGGCTTATTACGTAAACGTCGTTTTGATCTAGAGGTATTTCTGGATATATAACATTTTTTTTATATATCGTACCACTTTTAGTTTTATTATTTAATATTTTTCTAAATCTTCTAGCCATTTAATTAATATATGAAAAATTTTTTATTCTGAGTTTTCAGTTGAGGTAATTGTTTGATCTACTAATTCTATATATTTTCTTTTATTTTCTTTTTTAGGTCTGTAGTTAGTAATAAAAGGAGTAATACCTGCTACTGGTAAGAAATCATGAATAGCTTTAAACGATATAGTAACGTCTAAAACGTGCGGCAAAATTTGATCTCCTTTTTTATCTCCTATTTCAGGATTTTGGAATGATATTTCCCAAGGATAATCTTTCTGCCATGTATATTGTACTGATTCTATAATACCTGGTTGTTCAAAAATATAATCACCTACAGTAATTTTAGATAAAGTACCTCTCATAAATCTACCTTTTTCTCCGTAGGTAGGAGCAGTTACAGAAGCTAATGTTGCAGCTTTTCTGTATAAAGGTTCCATTTCTTCCCTTGTTTGAGCTGCTATCTTAAACCCTAAATTTATACTCCTTTCAAAACCTGTATAGGTATAAAAGTTATCTGCTCTACCTAAATATTGATTACCGCTCCAATTGCCATTAAAACTATCATCAAAAGTATCTAAAAATGCACGAAAAGCTAAATAATAGGTATCATCAGGAGTTATAACTTGGAATTCTAATTGAATTAAATCTCTATTTTCAGCTATACCATCGAGGGGTTCTTTTTTTACGGGTATCATATTTATCTTATCTCTAGTATCTTCGTCTTGTTCGAAATAAGATATTCTGTTTCTAGAAACTTTTCCTGGATTTCCTAAACCTACTCTGGTTTCTTTATTTATATTTATATTATTATAATCAAAAGCATAAGTCTTTACTGGTCGTTGTGTTTCTCCGGTAAAATCAGTAGTTGATTCAGGTATACCTTCTATTTGACCTTTAGATCTAAAATCTTCTAATGTACCTAATGGTTTATCTTCTCCAAAAGATGAATTTAATCCACCGTAACTTGCACTAGTTATTAAATCATCGCTAAGACTTATAGATCTTAATCCTAAAGGGTCATTTGAAAAATCTCTAAGAGGTAATACTCCATCAGTTCCTACAACTAGGTCTTGTTTTTGTACTTTATTTATATTATCTAGTGTAGACGTTCTATTAGTTTGAAATCTACCTATATAAGGAATACTATCACTAAATTTATTAGTTACAAAAGGAGTATTAGGTTCTTTATCAGTAAGTAAGTTAACTACATCACCTGAATCAAAATTGTTAGTTTGACTTAATATTATAGTATTAGTAGTTTCGATACCTGCTTTATCTAAAGGAATAACTCCGGTACTACTTACTGCTATTATATTTTCTCCTGTAGTTAGTTTAGTTTTTCTACTACCTGAGCTAAATATTTCAATTTTAGCAGGAGCTAAACCAGCTACCGATCCAGATACTTCATTTGTGAATCCTATTTTATTATTTATACCAAAACTACCGGATCTTACAGTAGTAAACGGTGCATATGGAGTAAATACTAAATCTTCTAAAGAAGCTGGATTTGTTATAAACTCGCCTCTACTTATAGGACTACCGTTATTAGCAGAAATAATATTAGTTTCTGTTTTTTGATAAAATTCTTTATTAGCGTTAGGATTATAAGTATTAGTTATTAATGCAGGGTTTTCATTTACCTTTAATGGTTTTCCTCCAGTAGGGCTAATTTGTTCAGCACCTGTTGCTGTTTTATCTAATCCTAATGCTCCAGGTACTACAGTAGATTGTTGAAAATTAGATGATGAAAGTGGAAATATTATGCCTTTAGAATTAGGTCCTGTAATAAAAGTTTTATTATAATAGGTGCTGCCACTATTATATAATGGAGCAGCTGGTTTATCAGGTGAGTACTTACCTTTTATAGCTATGTTAGTTACTCCTATATCTCCTGGGATAGCAGTGGTATTACTTTTGGGTACTTCTGAATCATTAATTAATCCTAGCATAGGAACTCTTTCTCCTCTTAAAGAATATTGAGTTCCTTCAACACCTCCAGCACCAAAAGTTTCAGCAAAACCGCTTCTAGTTACAGTATCTTGAATATAAGTATCACTTCTAAATCCTCTAACAAAATGAGTCCCTGTACCGTTAACTGGTACTTGGAGTAAAGTAGAAGCAACAACTTGAGCAACATGCTTTAATGTACCGCCTGTTCTTCTAATTACGTTACCAACTTGTTTTTTATTATTACCCTCTAGTTTTTTAGTAAGATCAAATTGTTTCAAAAGAGCTTCATTTGCTTGAAATTGAAGTCCTGGTTGATTAATAAGTAATTTAGATACTCTAGTTAAATCATCTATTCTTTTATTAGCTTGCAATACCACACCTCTTTCCTGAGGAGGGTCGGTTATATCTTTAGAAACAAAAGGAGTTTGGGTCCCTGATTCTTCATACGTTATAGAACGGAGACTATCCATACGGCCTTCTTCGAAGTCCTTTCTTAAGTTTCTAATAATCGGCATATCTTATTACTGAGGAGGATTGTCTAAATACTTATCAGGTGTGTTACCATCTAAGTCTAATGATGAAGGACTTTGTTCGATTGGTGGTACACTATTAAGAGATGATTGATTATGTAATGTAGAAGTTTTTAAAGCACCCGGTCTTATTGCTGGAGTGCTTCCTCCTAATCCTAATGTTGAATTAGGTAGTTGATTATCTAAAATTCCATTTGCCATAATTATAGTTTTAAAGTTATTAATTTATTATAAATATTACTTAAGCAAGTTTATAAGAACCTATTACTTGTGTTTCTCCTACTTTACTACCATCTAAGTAAACATTACCTCCTGATTCCACAGCAGCTATTAAAGTATCTAATTTAGATGATATTTCAGCCATACTACTGTCTTCACTATCTCCATCACCAAATAAACCGCTTAATGCTAATAAAGGTGTAGCTGATAAAGCTAAGATAGCTAAACCATTTAATGCCGGTAAGGCTAATACCCCAGCAACTGCTATAGCTCCTAATCCTGCTGCTATACTAAATAATGCTCCTCCAACTAGTAGTAACTGAGGAGCTAATAATGCTAAACCTTGTAATTTACCTATAATAGATTCTATAGGAGTTTGTCCTAAAGCTGCAAATCCTGATGCTAAAGGCATTAAAGATAGACCTAAAGCCGCTATAGCAAATGAACCTGCTAGTATAAACGGAGCTATAAGTCCTAATCCTGCAGCTGTGAGTGCTAGTACTCCTACTCCTGCAGCAAAAGATGTTACTACATCCATATCTAAACCTGATAACATTTTGAAAGCTAAACTTGCTGGTATTAACGCTAATCCTAATACAGCTAAAGCTCCTGCTCCTGCCATTACAAATGGAGCTACTAAACCTAATCCAGCTGCTGCTACTCCTAGTAATGCTAAAGCACCTGCAAAAGCAAACATAGAACCTGCATTAACTCCTTGTAGCATACTAAATGCAAAAGCTGCTGGTATTAAAGCTACAGAAAGTATACCCAATGCTATAGCTCCTTTAATTACTGAGCCTCCCATTTTACCTATTGCCGCTAATGAAAATCCTAATATTCCTAAAGAAGTTGCAAAAGCTAACATAGTTGTAGGTTCTACATCTTTAACCATTCTTAAACCTAAAGCAAAAGAACCTGCTAGAGCTAAACCAGCTATAGTTATAGCTAGTGCTCCTTTTACTACGTTAGTAAAATTTTTACCTATAAATTTTAAACCTGATCCTAAACCTGTTAAAAAGCTTTTAATTCCTACTGCTTTTTTTGGAGTTGCTCCTTTGGTAGCATCAGTGCTCTTTTTAATCGCTTCACTAGCTCCTTTTTTACCAAATATACTCTCTTTTACTTTACCAAATAAACCTCCAGCTCTTTGTCCTCCTGCTTTAGCTCTTCCTCCACCAGGCATAAACTGACCACCTTTATAAAATTTACCAAATAATTTAGTCTTAGTTAAAAGTTTGACCATACTTTTTATATTACCTAGTATACCAGAATTAAGTAGTTGAAATCCTTTAACTGCTAAAAATATAGGAGCAGCAAATGGAGCTACAAAAGATACAATTTTTGCTACAACTGTTAAAATTGGTGCTAAAGCATTTAAGATACTTGCTAATGGTTCAGCTATTTTACCAAATGCTTTTTTCAAACTTTCAGCTGCTTCAGCTTGCTCTAACTGTTCTAGAGTCATTCCTTGCATTTTAGCAGCCTGTTCTTTAGTTATTTCCCCTTGGGCTGCTTGTGCTGCTACCATTTTACCTAGTTCATTCCTAGATAATCCTAAAGACTTAGCTACAGCTTCTTGCTGTATTCTATTCATATTAGCAAATTCAGCTGCGTTAATACCTTGTTTAGATAATTCTTTTGCTAATCCTTCTAAGTCATTATTTAAAGCTAATTCCCTAGCTTTATTCATATTAATGTTTTTTCCGGTAAGTAGTTGAGCTTCTAATTCGTTTTGTATAGATTGCTCAAAATCTAATAATCCATCAGCTATATCGTTAACTTTTTGTAAGTCTAGACCTAAAGCTCTTGCTGCTGTTGCTGCAGCTGCTATTTTACCAGCATTACCTCCTAAGCTAATAGCTATATCTTCAGACGTATTAGCTACATCTCTCATAACTTGTCCGTGAGCTACTGAAGCACCTAATTGTTCATTTATTCCGTTAACACCAGCTACTATTGCTTCTTGACTATCTCTAAAATTATCTCCTGATACTTTTGAAAAAAGTCCTAATTTTACTGATTCTGCTGCTGATAATCCTAAAAGGTTTTGAGCTTCAGCCATTCTACCTAGAGTATCTGAATCAAATACACTGGCTGCATTAAGGCCAGTTTCTTTGGTAAACTCAGTCATAGTTTCTATAACTTCAGCTGCAGTTGCTAATTTATTATTATGTGCTGCTTGTATTCCTACATTTTGACCAGTTAAATTTTGAAATTCTACACTAGCTTTATTGAGTTCAAAAAATTTACTTACTATTGCCGTTATAATGGTAAATGGATCGAATAATGCTTTACCAAACCCTTGAGATAAAGTACTAAAACCTTTGAGCATAATTTCTAATTTGCTAAAGTTTTTCTCTCCTCTTACGGTTTCTTCAGCCATTTTACGCATTTCTTCAGCTGAATTCTTCATTGCATCTTGGAAAATACCAGATCTCATACCCAATCTTTCCATCAATGCTCCGGTACCTTTTACTAAAGCACCGGTTACCCCCATTTTATCACTTATCTTTTGCTGTAGTTCAGCTTCTTTTTCTCTTTGTTCAATTAATTTATTATTAACTGATTCCATACCTTGAAGAACTGCTAATCTTTGTACATCAGCATCAGCAGTTTTTAAAGTAACCATTAGCATTTTTTCCTTGCCTATAATCTGCTTTTCTATACTTTTTTTCTCCTCTTCAGAAGCCTCAGCCATTTTTTTATTTAATTCTTCTATATCAGAAGTTATATCAAAGATACGTCTAGCATGATCGATTTGTTCAGGACCCATATTTTCTACAATATCTTGTCTTTCTCTTTCGATAGCAAGGGCTCTCTTTCTATCTTTAGCGAGTTGTCTTTCGATATTACCTGCGTTACCTATTTCAATGGTATTTTCTTGAGCAGATCTAGTTAAATCTCGGGCAATGTTTAAGGTCTCTCTTTTAGTTTCGTTTAAACGCGAACGGATCCCTAACTGATCTTTTAATTCTTCAGTTAAAGTTCTTGCTGCTGAAGTAAGCTCTTGAGCATTCTTAGCATCTTCTTTTGCAAATTTGTTCATAGGACTTCTAGAATCGAAGTTACTAGGATCATTTTGAAAATTATTATCTCCGTTTGCCATTATAAAAAGAGTTTATTATAAATAGTTAAGGCTCGCTTATTTGCGAGCCCTTGTACTATAGGAAGGTTTTTTTATTTTAGGTCCTTTTAACTGTTTACTTTTTTTATTCACTTTATCATATTCTGCTTTTTCTTTTTCATAATGCTCTTGCATTTTTCTAAAAGTAAAGTTTCTTAACCATATAGGCATATTATATATAGTATCATAGTCATATCCTCCTTTACCATGAAATACTATTTCGTGTATTTGAGAAAATACTGATAATCTATACTGCTGCGTCAGGCCAAAGAAAGTTAACACCTATAGGAATATCGACCCCTCCGTCTGGTCCATTTTCTGGATAGAATGTCATATCTACATCAGGCTGAAAGTCTCTAACATAGTTTCTAAAAGCTCTTGAATCTCTAGCTAAGAATCTAGTATCTACAAATGCTCTAATATTTTTCTTTTCAGTATCTCCATCTACTCCTGTAATCATATATTTAAGACGAGTAGAAAGTTCAGCGGAAGATTCTTTATTAATCTTTTTTAATCCTTTAATTTCTCTATCTATAGACTGTTCGTCTCCGTGACATAGTATTTTAAAACTAATAACCGTTCCTGTAGAAGGTAAAGTAAAATTAAAATCATTACCTTTAGCTTTTTCCATATCAGGATGCAAAGGCTTATTATTAAGTAAAGAAAGGTCTACTGTTTCTTTTATACCTGCATAATCGAATTCGTAGTCTTTTCCATAACCTAAAATACGTGCAGCTATCAATAAAGCATTCTTATCTCCTACTAATAATTCATTATAATCTATAGTCTTATCTACGATTAAAGCTTTTAGTAGTTTATCTACAACTATACCTTTTTCTATATAATTCTGGTTAGTTAAGATATCTTCTTCTTTAGCAGTCATGTACTTCATTTCTATAGTACCTGAAGATAAAGGAGATTCTTTTGGGTAAAGTTTTCCTTGAGAAGGTAAGTCGACTACTTCTGTTGGAAATTTTTGTGTTTGTTCCATAAATCTTATTAATTAAAACTAGTTCTAAATATAAATATACGAAGAATTATTTTTTAAAACAACAAAAGCCCGAAAAATTCGAGCTTTCTGTTATATTTAAGGCTGTATTAGTAGTTTAAGACGCAATAATCCATTGCAACTGTCATAGATAACTCTACTGCATCAGGTGCTGACCAGTCAAAGTCTCCTTGTGCCATTGTTTTTATAAATGCACCTTTAATAATCCATTCAGAAACTACATCTCCTACAGGACCTAACACGTTAAGAGTTAAATCTTTTTTATAGAAGTCTGAATATCCAGCTCTACCGGTTACTGATTCGTAAGATAATCTTGCCCATTCCATTACTGCTTGAGCTCCAGAAGGTGTGATTGGATCGTATAAAGTCATATCCATATCGTTCCATACTCTTTTACCTCTTATCTTACGATATGAATTGATGTGATCTAATACCACTTCTCCATCTTCAAAGCTTGGAGCTGATACTGTTTTTACCATGAATGAAGGAATGTTATCCATATACATGATAAATCTATTTTGTACCTTCGGTTCGAAGGCTCTAAACATAATTTCGTTTGGATCTAATACTGCCATTTTAATTATTCTTTATTATAAATATCTTAAATTTAAATTATCCTGCAAATGTTGCTCCTGTAGGTTCGATTGTAAAGTCTAATACTATAAATTCTGCAGTTTTAGCTGGCTGAATAAAGATTTGACCTATTAATTGATTTCTATCTACAACGTCTGCTGTGTTGTTTGTGTCATCCATTACTACTCTGAAAGCAAAAAGACCTTGTCTCTGTACTACTGATTCTAAGTAAGGATTAACTGCCGCTAAGAATCTGTTTCTAGTTGTAATAGTATTTTGCTCGAATACTAAAGTTCTTGCTTGATCACCAATAAATTTCTTTAATGCAATTAGTAATCTTCTTACATTTACTCTATCTAAAGCTGATGCTTTAGTTTGTAAAGTTTTCTGACCAAATACTGAGATCCCTTGTCCTGGGAAAGAAGCAATTGGATTAACTTTATCACTATAAAGAGTATCTCTTTGAGTTCTTGTAAGTCTTCTTTCAGCTTGTATTACTCCTGTAATACCTCCTCTAACTAATCCTGCTGGTGCAAACCAAGGTGCAGAACTACTATCTGTAAATGCATATACTCCTGGTATTACTACTGATGCAGGTATAAATTCATTACGACCTGTAGCAGATTGTGTCTGTAACCATGGCCAGTAAGCAGCAGCATAAGATGTATTTAATAATCCAGCTTGCGTAGTTACAGTAGATACAGTTGAACCATGTTCTACTAAATCTATTACTGCTATAGCATCTCCTCTTGTTTCAGTTAGTGAAATAATACTATCTAAAGGAGTGATATGAGAAGCATGATCGTATATTAAACCTGGAGCACTAAGAATATTAAACTGATAATCGTCTGTATTTTCTAGTACTGAAATAATATTAGTGTAGCATCCTGCTGTCAATCCTTGAGTATCGGTATTACTTATATTTTTAAAGAATTTTGCTTCTCTATCAGAAGAAAATAATGCTCCTGTAGCTCCATGGAACGATCCTGATTGTGCTATAGGTAGTGAAGCAGAATAAGAAACATTCTGTCCATCTGTTCTAACAGTTAAGCCGTCATTACCTAAGTAATCTAATGTCGGTGCATTTACTGCTGAGACTCTAACAAAGTTAGATTTATTTACATGCTCACCTATCGTTTCTATATAGTTAGGAGTTTCAGAAGTATTAATTTGTTGGTACTGATTACCGATAACTTTTTCTATATAGTTATCGTTGTTTGGATCTAATGAAAGATTATTGTACGTTTCTAATACTACTTTATTTTTTAAACTATCATCACCTTGTCTAATACTTAAAGTAAAAGTACCTAATGATGAATTAACGTTAGAAACTTCCCATCTTAAGTTATCAGATGATCCTGATACTAATGAACTATCTGTATTATGAACTCCAGCATCTGTTGCTCCAGTAGAGTTGTTATAAATTATACCCTTACCTAAAGTTTCTAATAAAAATGAATTAGTAGTAGCTGTAGTAGTATTTGATCCTCCAGCTAAAGTAAATCCTAACAAATTATCAGACTCAAACGTTCCTGTTTCAGAACCAGTAGAGAATGTTATTCCGTTAGCTGCTATACCTGCTGCAGAACCTGAAAGTATAATTTTAGCTGAATCTACACTTGCAGAAACATGTGAACCTGCAAAAGCTGAATTAATTTCTTCTTTTAAATTTTCAGCTGAAGCAGCTGCAGTTGAACCTGTAGAAAAGAAAAATACTAAACCATCAGTATCATCAGTAGGAATAGGGTTACCAGAAGCAACGAATCTATAAGTAAGAGTAGAACCTCCTGAACTTATATTTCCTACTCTAAATTCTTGGTTGTCTACTGCAACTCTTGCAAGTGTAAGTGATCCACTAGCAAAGCCTAATCCAGTAGCTGTTGTTAAGTTAGTAATGTTAGTAGAAGTTGCTCTACCAAACGAACCTGTTACTACTCTTGATACTAGAAGAGAATTACCTCCTTGTTGGAAATAATTTTTTGCCGCAATTGAAGTTAAAAATTCAAACGAAGTTGAACCTGAACTAAAAGTTGTTCCAAATTTTCTTACATAATCATTATAAGAAGTAACGAGTGTTGGTACCTCTACTGGACCTTTTACTGCTGGTCCAATAATAGCCGCACCTGCTGCTACAGGGGCTGGTTGAATAAATGAAATATCATTTTCTCTTGTGAATACACCTGGAGAGATAATTGTTTCTGCCATGTTTGATGAAGTTTATTAAAATGTCTTTTATAAATATCTGCTTATTTTGTAAACCAGTCCTGCTAATTACAGGTAGTTATCTGTATATAAATAGGGAGGGAAGGTACAAAACCTCCCCCCATGATAGATATAAAACTATTTTAAATTATTCAACCGTTGGCACAACCTCTTTTTCAGTTTGTTCCACTTCAGGAAGAAAAGTTCCTTCGTTTAAATCTATAGATCCTTTACCGTAAGAATTTTCTAAATTAGTAACTAATTCTGTTTCCATATTTTTAGTTTCTGCTAGATAATTTTCTACGTTAGTTCTACGATTTTTTAAATCAATTTCAGCTAATGCTAATTGACCTAATTCAGTTTTTACCGCTGACATTCTATTTTGAATATCTTGAATTTGTTCTAATTCTTTTTTTGATAACTTTTTCTTTGCCATTTTTTATTTTATTAATCGATTAATGTATACTAGAATAAATATAGGAAATAATATTTTAAATTCAAACTTTTATTAAAAAAATTATTTAATTAGAATCCATCTTCATCCCATCTCTCTTCAAATTGAGAATATTGATTTTCATAAGGATACTTCTTCCAATTATATTTATCCCATTCTAAATCTATTCCTTCTTTAGGAAACGATTTAAATATTTTTTTAGTTAAATTATTACTTAATTCTAATGCTTCATTATAATTAGGAGCGTTGTCGTAAAGAAATAGTTCAGGTTTAAGTAGCCATTTTTTTATCCTTTCATCAAAATTAGAACAATAGTGACTACCAATATAAGATTCGGTTCTAATATAGCAGTCATAGTATTTCCAATAATCTTCTCTTTTCATTTTAACTCTTTCTTCTATACTACTGATTTCTAATGGAGCGTCAAATAACTCTATTAGATCTTCTCTATGACCCCAAAAGATATGATCTCTAGGATGGAATGGAAAAGCATGAAAATTACCTGCAACTAATATTCTATTTTTAGGAAATGAATTATTATTTTCATAATTTAATTTTCTTTCTTTATTAACGTTAAAAAAATCAAACATTTTTTGCATACTACTATTATCGTATCTTTGATCATTACGCATTTTAACTACAAACGTAGAAGAAGTATTTTTTACTCCATTAAGAGAACTAACTAATTGAAGATTTCTATTACCAGTACCGTTAGATGTAGGATACTTACTCTTAATAAATTTTATATTGTCTATATTATTTGTAGGAGTAATATCATCAATCCAACATGAAATAATTATATCATTTACAAATGAAAGTTTTAAATATTGTTTAGCTGTTTCTAAAACATATTCTGAGTATTTACCTTGTAGTACAATATCAATTTTATCTAAATTATCTTCGTTAAAGATATTAAATTTTATTAGATTATTTTTTGCTAATTCTTTATACTTACCAGTTACTAAAGGGTGTTCGTATGTTTCAATCCAAAGTTTTTTACTTTCTTCTCTTTGTCCTACGTACCAACTACTAAAAGCTTTTTGTAATAATAAAGCAAAATCACCAGGATATTCAACTTCAGTTCTTAATTTAGGTAAACTAAAGTCACACATTTCTAATCCTACACTAGCATAATAAAAACATTCTTTCCATTCTTCTTTTTTTTCATGTAATATAGACAGAAGGTAATAAGCTTCCGGTCTTTGAGGATAGTAAGTTATAGCAGTTAATAATTGTTGTTGTTCGTACCAAGGTCTTCTCTCAGTTCTATGCAACATTAACCACGTCTTCAAAAGAGATTCATAAACTAAATTTTTATCTTCAGAGATTTCAGCACATCTTAAATAGTAAGATAATGCTGCTGCATTTTGTCCTATCTTTTCGTATTCGTATGCTAACCAGTAATTAGTATCAGGATTATTAGGATCACTAATGTACTTATCAATAAACGGTTGTAATTTACTTTCTACCATCTTTTATATAAACGTTTAATTGTGCTCTAGTTTGTTGACCCCAACTGAAGTCTTTTAACCATTGATCGTCATCCATATGCTTACTTACGTCTTTACCTTCTCTATTTTCAACTATATAATTATCTTTATTTTGTAAATATAAATCTCTAAAAATATAAAAACTGTCTAATGCTGCCGGTACTCCCCAAAGATGAAATTCAGCTGCTATATGTTTTACATTATTACTTATCCAATCTTTATTTTCTTCATTAAAAATAAAATATTCTCCTCCTTCAGAATCACATTTTAAAAAATCTATTTTATTTATATTATACTTTTTAATAATATCTTTAAATTTAATATTATCGTAAGTAGCTCCTGAGTTATCGTATATGTGAATTTCGTTGTTATACTTAATTTTATTATTTTTAGAATTATTATCAGCTAATCTATAATTTATAATTTCTTTATTACTAAAATTACTAAGATTTTTTTCTAAAGTAGGTAGTAATAATCTAGAAGGTTCTATACTATAGACTTTTTTAGGATTTTCTTTCAATGCTTTATAAGAAAAAGCACCTACGTTAGCTCCTACGTCTAAAACAATATCGTTTGCATTAACCTTAAAATGCTTTTGATATATACCGTTTTCGAATATTTCTTCATTAATAATTTTTGAAAGATAAGGTTCATTAGATCCCCAAGAAAACTCAGGATATTTAGATTCAAATTTAAGATCTTTGTTTAAATCTTCGTATTCTAATTTATCTAATATTTTTTCAGGCATTTTTAAAACATATGCTGCATTATCTTGATATCCATAAGTTATTAAAAAATTATTTTCTTTTATTGCTAAACCACAGTTAAATTCTATTTGAGTATCCATAAATTTAAATGGTTTAGAAAGTTTAGCTAAATTCCAATTTTTGTCCCAAAAAATAAATCTATGATAATATTTAGCATCTTTTGTATTGCCTTCGTTAATCCAATAATCACATTCATGAGTAATAGCTAAATAATAATCTTTATACTTTAATACCTGAGAACCTCCTCTCAAGCCTCTTTCAGTATAATATTCATAACTTTTATTAACAACTGTTTCACAAGTAATAGTAGTTAAAGTTCCTTCTTTGACTTTAACTCTAGATTTATCATTAGGATTAACTTTAACTATTTGTAAGGGATTAGCCCATCTAACATAATGGTAAGGCATATCTAAAATAGGCATCCAATTTTTTTCTAAGTAAGTATGAGGATCTACTTCTATTCTTAATCTAGATACTTCCTTGTATTTACCATTATCAAATTTAATTTCACATAATTCCATTCTACCTTCACCATCATCTTTAACATCTCTTCTAACTCCACTAACAAATAATTTACCATCCCATCTAAAAATACGAGAATCTTCTAATCCTATAAATTCCCATATTGGTTTAATATCATATTTAGAAGTATCTATTTTTTTATAGTCTTTAATATATAAGGTATCTGAGTCTAGTTTACAAAGGTAATTCCCAGTTTTAAGGCAGATATCGTCTTCTGGGTTGAGGTATGCTAAACATCCCCACCCGCTATAAAACTTTTGTTTAAACTCACTATGGTATAGAGAATAATGTACGTGTCTTAAATTAAGTAGTATATCTCCGTTATCATCTATAAAAATAGAAGAATTACAAAGACCTGTACCATCTATAAGATCACCGGGGATAATAGAAGGTGAAATTGAACCTCCATTATCTAAACATAACTTAGCTAAATTCTTGATCATACTACCTATAATGAGAACCTCCTAACCAAAGTACGAATGAACGTCTAGTTCCTTTAGTAATTGGAGTAACTCTATGTAGCATATATGAAGGAAACATAAATACTGAACCTGCTCCTTTATAAGCTTTAGTAGCATGCTCTTCAGAACCAGCAGTCCATAACTCTAAATCTCCTCCTTCGTATTCAGAAGGGTCAGATAATTGTACTGTGATAGATATTTTTCTGACTGACATATCACCAGGTCCTATATCTTGATGCCAAGTATAATGTCCGCCTTCTTCGGCATGATATTCAGTATATTGAATTTTTTCAGATAAAGATGTTAAATCAAACTTCCATAAGCAATTGTTTGCTTCAACGGCCATATCATGAAGTTTTTCATATAACCACCACCAGTTAGTATCTTGAGGTATCCATCTTACTTTAGATGAACGAACATCATCTTTTCCTCCTCCAACAGTTTGAGCTTTTTGTTCTTCTAATGATTCTATTCCTTTGGCAATTTTGTCTAATTCTTCTTGTGAAAAACCTTCTTTAAAAAAATAATAATTAGTAGGGTCTGTTGCCTCCCTATCGAAATTGTAACTTATAAACATGTTTAAAATTTTTAGTTAATATATAATATATGAATTTTTTATTTAATAAACAACTATTTTACGATACTCCTATAACGTTCGCTATATTAGCTGTTGCTACTCCTTTAACTGCTGCAATATTTCCTGATGATACTCCGATAACGTCGTTTCCATATCCTGCTACATGGTCGAAAGATAAATATGGGTCCTCTGATGTACTAAAATTTACTCTGTAACTATAATCTACGTCACTACTTGCATCCACACCGTTATAGTCATTAGTATATTGAATTATAGCTATTTTTAACTCACCGTTACTTTGAGCATCAGAAATAGCTGTTGAATTCATAGCTATTGTTGCATCTGAAGCAGCATCGAGCCATTCAGGTATAGTACTAGATACGTCAGTGTATGCAGTACTATAATCTATATCATCAAAAAATTCGCTATCTTGATAGTTACTAAAAGAAGGACCGGAACCCATTCCATCAAATTTAACTATTGCTACTCTTCTTTCTAAAGCTCCAGTATTAGATGTAGAAGTTGTAGATTTATAGTTAAATACTAAATTAGTTATAGTACCTGAAACATAATCACTAAAATTAAAACAAAGAAAATATCTACTAAATCTATAATTAGTAGATCCTTTACCTGAATCTCTAAAAAATTCAATAACTTCGTAATTATTAGACGTAGTGGTATCTCCATGAAATGATGAATCTGACTCTCTAGCTGTAGAGAAATTTTGAGTCATTGTACCTCTAGCAAGGCCGTATTTAACTGGGGTAAGTTCAGGCATAATTTTATTATATTAACTTACAGTTACAAATGTATTATCAGGATTAAAATATATTACTTCATTGTTACTATCTACTACATAACCAAGTATTCTTACTACATCTCCTGTACCTGATGGTGCAGTACCGGTAATAAGACCTTCAGTTGCAGCACTTAGATATACCGGGTTTCCATTATTAACTGATGTTATTGCAAATTTTGAAGTAAATCTTGCATAACCTCTTATTAACATTCCTACTGTAGAAGCTTGACCAGAACCTAAAGCCAGTCCTAACATACCTGTTGAATCAGCAGTAGAATCTGCATGAGCTTCATCCCATTGAAGATTATTAGGAGCTAATTGTTCAAGTTCATAAACTTCTCCTTGTGTTACAGTTCCTGATCCCCAGTAAGCTACTTCCCCTGCTACTTCAGCAGTACCAAGTTTTACAGTATTAGAACCACTATGAGGCATAAATGCAATTTTATTTACAAATGTAGTGCAGTCTCCTAACGATTCAAGATCTGAACCTATAAGGAAAGTATTATCATGGTTATTTATGTTACAGTGACCTCCTAAAATACCTGAACAAGAACCTGATATTATGTTTTTACAACCTCCTAGTACTGTACTAAAATTATCTATTACTCCATTAGCACAACCACCTAATATAGTAGAGAAACTACAGGTAGACATACCAGTAGTCGTTATTGTATTCTTAGCTCCTCCCCCTATGAAAGAACATATTTGATACGTTAAATTACCGCAACCTGCTACTACAGCTCCACAATTAGCTCCTAAATGAACTAGGTTATCTTCTCCAGCTCCTATAAAGCCACCTGAAGCTCCATTATGGTTATCTCTACCTCCTCCAACGAAACCATATGAATTAGAATTGCAGTTATTAGAACCACCGACTACAACTCCTGCGAATCCTTGATTGACATTTGAATGCCCACCTACTATTACAGTACATCCTGAATTAGCACAGTTTTCAATACCTCCTACTACTAGTGAATGATCACCACCATCAACACAGTTATCATGTCCTCCAACTATAATTGCATGGGTATGATTAGCACATACTTTATTAGAATCACCCCCTCCGATAAATGAACAATGAGCTCCTGAATTGATAGTATTACTATCTCCACCTGCTATAGAAGATAAGGTAGGTGAGTTAGTATGGCTTTCACCTATAGTTAATTTTTCATTTCCAATATTTGAGTCAGAACCAATTGTTAAAGTAGTACCATCAAACGTTAATCCTGATTCTCCAGTAACTGTACCATCACCATCTGCTGTAATTACTCTATTATTAGTATCTCCTGAAATGCTTAAAGCACCGGCTGCTCCTTGAGGTCCAGCAGGTCCAGTAGGTCCACTAGGTCCTCCACCTCCGGTTGGTCCGGTAGGTCCTTGACTTCCTCCACCTCCTGTTGGTCCGGTAGGTCCTTGACTTCCTGTTCCCCCAGTAGATCCAGTAGCTCCTTGTGATCCAGTAGGGCCAGTAGGTCCTGTCGGGCCTTGAGAACCGGTATTCCCAGTAGGGCCTGTTGGTCCTTGAGAACCAGTTGGTCCGGTACCTCCGGTTGGTCCAGTAGGACCTTGACTACCTGTCGATCCGCCACTACCTGTAGGACCTGTTGGTCCTTGACTACCTGTTGGTCCACCTGATCCAGTAGGTCCTGTTGGTCCTTGCGATCCAGTAGGTCCTCCACCTCCGGTTGGTCCTGTTGGTCCTTGCGAACCTGTACTACCTCCAGAACCAGTTGGTCCTGTTGGTCCCTGAGAACCTGTATTACCAGTCGGTCCAGTTGGTCCTTGACTTCCAGTTGGTCCTGTTCCTCCAGTAGGTCCAGTAGGTCCTTGACTACCTGTACTTCCTGTATTACCTGTATTACCTGTTGGGCCAGTA
>Ga0208159_1000049_pt1 | contig 41663 bp, 70 predicted proteins | sample 9_EtaG_FD_184082 | JGI IMG/M metagenome (GOLD analysis project Ga0208159, IMG submission 184082) | Marine viral communities from the Subarctic Pacific Ocean - 9_ETSP_OMZ_AT15188 metaG (SPAdes) (version 2) | ecosystem: Environmental > Aquatic > Marine > Oceanic | place: Pacific Ocean | collected... | reverse complement strand
ATCATTTCCATTTTTTTCCCCTCCTACAAGGTTATTTTTCTAAAATCTTAGTTTCGGTATTTTGTTCCTCTTTATTTTTTTTGTTCGTATCTTCGTATGATTTTGTTAAAGCATTTTCAAAAACAGTGTAAGACGCGTTGATTTGATCTAGGTCAAATTTTAGTTTCATTTGTTTATTTTTTAAATCAATGCATTGTTGATAATAATATTGTTGATCTTGATTAAGGTCATTTACACTAACCTTTTCGTTGTCAATCATAATTACATTTTCTTCAGACATGTCACTTTCCTATAATTTAAGTTTTTTTTATTAATTTTTTTTATGCGCTCTCCAACGTTGTAATACGAGCCTCAAGCTCTTGTATGGTTTTTACAAGTAAAGGTACGAGTTTAGCTTGATCTATAGTTTGATAAACATCCCTGGTTAAAGAGGCAGTCCATGTAGAATCATTTTCGTATTGATCGGTTTCTTTACCTGCTATCCACTCAGCCTCAGTAACTCCTTCAGCCAACACAAGACCACCTGCTGTTCTTACTACATTTTCAAGTGTTTCAGTTGCATCTTTTGCGCCTGTAATTGCCTCGGGGACAATATCTTCAACTTCGTGAGCTAGGAAACCATCGACTGTTGTATCAGTTTCATCAAGTGTCCAGTTAAATCTTGCAGGTTTTAGTTGTTTTAATCTAGTTGTAGCATCCCAAGTATAGTTTACATTTTCTTTAAGTCTGTAATCTGAGCTAGTGTTAAATGCTGTGCCTCCAGCACCACAAACTATACCACCAACTTGAGTGCTACCACCCGAAATTGTAAAAGCAAAAATGTCATACGCACCTGTACCAGATTCATTATTAGTCGTTGCGCACAATCCTGCATTGTTAGACGACATATTCAAACATCTTGCCGCACCCGTTCCCGCTGTTAATCTTAATCTATGAGTTGTATCGGGTGTACCTCCAATATTCATGTTACCACTTGAATTCATAGTAGCTGTTGCGCTACCACCTGTGGCTAAAACCAAGTTCAAGTTGTTTTGTGCGGCTACTTGACCAGCAGTATGTGTACTTCCGTTTCCTACATATCCTAGGGTCAAATTGTTTGAGCCAGAGAATCTTGATTCAAAAGTAAAATTAGTGGTGGCAGTGCCACTATTTTCGGTTAGTATTCCGCCTGCAATATTTACAGCAGTAGTCGAACTGCTGGTGGTGGTAGGACTTGCAATTCCAACACCTACATTACCATCTTCTTTTACTCTAAATAAAACATCCGTGTCATTAATTGCTGTTTTGTCCTTAGAAATTGTAAAAGTTTCTGTGGTAGCACCATCATCCGAATCAATATTTATTGAAAGAGAAGCAGGAACATTAATAATTCCATTATGTGTGCCATTATCGTCAAGTTCTAAAATACCATTGTTAGATGTAAGTTTTTGAGCAGTTAAAGCACCCCCAACATCTAGTGTTTGGGCTATATCGACATTTTGAGCGGAATCTATTGATATGGCTGAATTTGTGCCAACAGTCGATCCTTCACCTATATCAAAATTTCCCGTAGAAACATCTAAACCTAAATAATAATCATTTGAGCTACCATCAAAAACAACTTTGGTATCAACCGCCGCACCGTCACCTATGGTTAAAGAATCGTCTGTGATTGTAAGAATATTGTTCGTACCAACAGTCGATCCTTCTCCAATCACTAATTTGTCTGCTGAATCATCATTAGCTATATAGAAGTCTTTAACGCCATTAAACTTAATTGCTACATCTTCCTCTCCACCGTCACCAAGAGTTAATGTTGGTGTAGTGCCTAAAAGTGACATGGTTTGTGCTGTGATATCGCCTGTAGTGGATGATGCCGCTTGGCCTACGCCGATTGATTCTGCAAATTTAATATCTAAATTTTCATCTATTTCTATAGCGGGAGTGGTTCCAACCGCAGATCCTTTACCGATTACTAAATCGTCTGCTGAATCGTCTAGGCCTATGTAAAAGTCCTGGGCGTTACCGTCGAATACAATTTTTGTATCTTCCGCCCCAGCGTCTCCAATTGTAAGCGTTGGGGTTGTACCCACTAAAGTTAAACCGCCATGCAAAGTAGTTAAAAGATTTTCATCAACAGCTATAGCTGGAGTTGTCCCTACAGCTGAACCTAAACCAATAAGAAGATCATCGGCAGAATCATCTAAGGCTATGTAATAATCTTGAGCATTACCATCAAAAACTATTTTAGTATCTTCTGCTCCAGCGTCGCCGATTGTTAGGGTTGGTGTGGAACCAGATATGGTAACTGAATCTGTTAAATTTAGATCCGTTAGGGCCTCGACCATAGCACCGCCAGATCCAGCACCGTCTGAATAAATCGCTTTAACGTGGCTGTTTGGTACGGTAACGGTGGCCCCGGTTCCCTGTTTGATAATAATGTTGTAAGGCCCACTAGATCCGCTGTCTGTGGTAGCGTTTTCAATAAACCAAAGTTTAGAAACGGTGTTTGGTCCTATGGTAATCGTGCAATCAGAATCTAAAGCACCCGTGTATTTTAAAAATATAGATCTACCCGGATCAGTAGATCCATCTGCTATTGTTGTTGTGTGAGTGTTAGCATTAGTAGTAATGGCCTCCGTGCCAAAACTAAAAGCCTCTGCAATAAGCTCAAGGTTTGTGTTTGTCGATGTTCCCCAGGTTCCGGCCTCGTCACCTGTTGCTATCTCTTTGAGCCTTAAATCATTTACATAAGTTGCCATGTCGTTGGTCCTCTTTTAAATATTCAATACGTTAAGCCGCATCACGGCCAGCGTCAATCTCAGTATAAGACGGAGTTTGACTTGTTGCAACGGCGGAATACCCAGGAGATTGATCCGTGTCTATTTCACCATATACTAAAATAAATCCTGTTGATGCAGTAAATTGCACTCCTGTCGGTGATACGTTAGCTTTTGCTTGTGTGGTAACAGCTCCGATACCCGAGGCTACCTGGAATCCAGTTAAATTTATAACCTCATTTTCGTGGACTATGACAGATCCAAGTGCCGAGGTTGTGACCAGGGTTGTCGGAGTTACGTTTGCTTTTGCTACTTGTGTTGTAGTACCAAGTCCAGAAGTAATCGCAAGGGTTCCTAGTGTTTGATTTGCATCCGCGGTTTGTGAGGTCGTGCCTTGGCCAGAAGTAACAGCGAAGGTGTTAGTTAAGGTTATGTTTGCATCGGCTGTCGGTGTTGGTGTGCCTAAACCAGAAGTTACAGCTAGTGTGGTCGGGGTTATGTTTGCTTTACCGCTTTGTGTGGTTGTTCCTAGTCCAGAGGTCAAGCCAAAGGTTGGTGCCTGGACTACGGCACCAGCCTGGACAGTTACAGTGCCAAGGCCAGAGGTTGTGACTAGGGTTGTACTAAGGGTAACTGGTAATTCTTCACTCCAAGCGCCTTCACCCCAGGTGCCTCTACCCCAACCGTTGATTATTGCCATTAGCTAGATAAGCTGTCACGCACTTCTTCTAGGCGTGTTTTAATGTTGTTAAGATCCGCTCGCACTGGTTCTGTCATAAAATCTAATAGCAACATTGATTCTACAGTTGCTATACACCAGTTGACTTTTTCAAGATCACTCATCATTATCTCCAAAGATATTTATATTGTTAAGGTTGTAATTTTTTGCACTTTTTTGTAAACTATTGTTGATGTCTAAAGAACGCATATATTTTAGTTGGGAAGATGGCCCTGCCGTGGTTAATCCTGTGGGCGCAGGATATGACGGGTTTTTCATCTCTCCTGGCAAATCAGATTGGACACTTGCTGAGCCTAGCCAAGTTGCAGATTTTTTGGTCGACGGCTTAAAGATGTCTAAAACAGCGTTTGATTCTAAGTTTGGCGTTATTGGTAAAGATTTACCAGAGCTACCCGAAACGTAACCACCCATAGCAAACTTTTTAACTTCGTCATAAAAACTTGGATCTATTTGTTTTTTAGCGTTTTGGAAAACTTTTTGCATTTTATCTTGTAAAACTTGTCCTTTTTCTAATATTTCTGCGTTGATGCTTTGCCTTTCTAATGGATCTGTTGGCATGCCTTTTGGAAACATAGCTCTAAAATCTTCATAAATGCGATGGCCCTCGTTGCTTGCTCTCCACATCGGCTCAGTAATAATACCCACCTCACCAATTAAACGCTCGCCGTTAGCACCTGTAAACTGCAAGTTTATTTTGCGATCAACAAAACCCTCTGGTTTAATATCACGGCCTTTATCAAAAACTTTGAATTTGTCTGCAAGAGCTTTCGCCACGGCCTCTTCTTCTGCCGGGGTCTTAACAACAATCCTGGTTCTAATTGGATCCGTAAGCTGAGTCACGTCGCCAGCGTATTTGTCCCTGGCTTTTTCTACCATTCTAGGGATCTTCTTAGTTGTGCCGACCGGAGTCCCAGTATAATAATCTACCTTATAGGCTGTTTCTGGTAATGTTGTTTTTAAATCAAACTGATCTGCTATCTCATCAATCTGTTGTTTGAACTCTGGTCCAATCCTTACAGCTCGATCAAACATTTTATTGGCATCGGCTACAGGATCCCCGCTAAACAAATCTTCTTGATGCCTGGTGATCTCATACCTTGGGTTTTGTGCTCCTAGATCTGCTATGCCTTGTGATTTTTTAGGTGTAACTAAACCGCGTAAATATGATTTGGGCCCGCGAGCTAGATCACCAATTAAAGGAATAGCGCCTAATGCAGATAGTCCAGCTATACCAAGGTTAATTGCACCCTCTTTGCCGCGGCCAGCTGTCAAATCTTTAACAGCATCGCGGCCGTATTTAGCTGTCGCCGCTAGATCCACGGCCATGCCAGGCGGAGTAAAGCCGGCGGCAATCTGTCCTATGAGGGGGACGTTTTCTTCATAAGCAAGGACACCTCTATCGAGGAGATCTTGTTGAGGTGTAAAAATATCTATGCTATCGACTTCACTCGCCATAGCATAGATTATAGATTGAAGATTTAGTTTTTGCTAATCAAACAGCTTGGTTTAAACCCTGGAACTTTCTGTTTAGGATCTTGTGAACCTTGTGATAAGGAAAGTCCTCATAGCCTGGGTGTAGGTTTTGCACCTGTTTTGCTATCCTTCTAGCACCTAGGCCACGCTCTTTACAGGCGTAAATCGTTTTTAGAACCTCTTGTTCTTCGGGTATGGGAACCAATTTAGTATGACGTTTGGCTCCGTGATCTTCGTATTCTTTTTTATAACCAAAAGGAACATGGCCACCGATTGAATAACCTTTTTCGGCCCAGGCAATCTTACCAGCTGATAATCTGGACTTAATCATGTCGCGCTCAAACTCTGCAAACTGGGCCAGAGTTGCCACCAGGTTACGGTTGTTAATCCTGGCCATGTCTAGTTTAGCCTCTAGGCCTGTGGATTCCTGGTCCTTCGGTAAGACCACCGGTATGTCACCAAACATTTCACAAAAGTAAAGTGTGATCCCTGTCTCTTCTAGCATCGGAATCATGTTGACCATTTCAACAAAGGATCTGGCCAGCCTATCTAGTTTGGTCGTTACTATCACGTCATGCCTGTCCATGACGTCGGTTAGATCTCTGGATCCTGGTCGATCGACTAGATCCTTCATGCCACTAACGCCAGCGTCAATAAAGAATTTATCAACGGGCCTGTTGAACTTAGCCTGGACAAATTCTTCTATGGTTCTTTTTTGCTCGTCCAGGGAAGATCCATCTTTGACTTGTTGGTCCGAAGAAACTCGGACGTAGCCATAAATGTTATTGATTTGTTTGCGTGGTTTTATCATGCGGCCTCCTCAAGCTGATATTCTTTTTGTAATCTTTTTTTGTGAACCGTTAAATATTCTTCTAAAACTGATTTTGCGTATTCAAGCGATATAAATGAATTAGCGTTAAAGTTGTAGGAACCATTACCAAACCAGTTGCCTTCATTTAGGCTTTCATAAAAATCTGGTCGCTCTTTGTTAAACCTATAATATGGACTTGACTTATAGTAGGCAACATAATCCGTCATAGGTGAGGAGCGGTCGTTTTCGTAAATAGCATATCTTCTAGTATAGGCGTGATCTCCTCCTTTAGTTCCAAGAGAGTAAACTTCTTTTATTTTATAAACGTCCTGGCCGTCAACACATTCGTAAAGCACTGGCTCCTCCAGGTTCCAGGACAAGTGAGCAAACATGTCCTGTGGATCTTTTTTTTCTAGCAATAACATCGGTTCTTTCATGCGGCCTCCTTCATTTGTTTGATTGCTTTGTTACATTTTCTCACATTTGATTTATTGGCTTGGGCCATAACCCATTTGATCGCCTGTTTCTTGGTTATGCCTCCATGGAAGAATCCATGTCTATAGCCAGTGGGTGAATAAGGCGTTGGCCACTTAATCGTTGTTCTCCATTTGTTGGATTTGACCGTAACTTTATCTTGTTTGTCGATTCTACCGCTAACCCACTTGACCCAGGAATAGTTTTTTTGCAAATAAACTTTGACAGTAGCCTTGCCATTTTTATCTTCGTGAACAAATTGATGAATTAAGTTTTCTGGATCATCGGCATTGTCTAAATAATTATGTTTCATAATCCAAATATCGTCTGCGTGATCGTGAATGAACGTGTGACCTTTTTTGTAATCATTTACATCTAAGCAATTACTAAAAGTTCTGTAACCCTTTTTGGTTTTGATCGTAACGTTGCTACCTTCAATTCTTGGATAGGTTGGTTTTTTCATGCGGCCTCCTCATCAACGATGTAATTACCATTTTCATCTTTATCAAAATCCCACCTGCCATAGAAATCTTGTTCGCCTTTGTATTTCACTTTGAACATTTCATCCTCCATGATTTCAGCAACAAACTCTTTGGCCTCGCCATAAGTGTCAAAAGCATCAATGGCATAACCCTCGAAGAACCAGCCTTGGTCTCCATACCAGTAACCCTCATTGACGATAACGTTCCACCAAACCTCGCTTGTATCACGACTTTGAATTTTGGTAATTTTGAATACGTCCCAAACGTATTCCCCTGGACAAATTCTTTTTGGTCCCTTCATCCTGCCTCCCTTATAACGTAATCAACTCTGTCCTCAATCATGGCTCTTTGAACTGGGTTAAACTTTTCAAAATTTTCCCAATAGTTCATGCCGCTTATCTTGGTAATGATATCAGCAACACAATGCCTTTTATCACTACCACTAATACCTTGATGATCTGGCCAATCACCAAACACCCACTCAGCGTGATCGTCAACAATATTGGCGACGTACGCTGGGCCCTTCTCAAACAAATTTACAAATTCCATACTACCTCCTGGTTTGTTTTTGTTTTTAATTTCATTTCCCATATACCTATAATAACAAATATGCACAAAATTGCAACAACATATACATAAAAATAAATATACATAAATACTTGCATATTTGTATAAAATACCTATACTACAAGTATGGAAATAAAAAATAACAAAAAACCTGGAGGGCAAAATGTTATGGAATATGAAGTAGTGAAGAGAGAAAAGTGTGTCTTTGCCAACATTATGAGGCATGGAACGCTTGATGATTACATGGCTGAAAAAGCCGAGGAAGGCAAGAGGGTAGCGCTGGTCAATGATCCAGACGTTGTGGATTCTACTTTCGCGGTGACTGATTACGAGCCTGGTTATATCAAACTTAAAGATGTTGGTTTTTGTAAGGAGCAAGATGGTCCTTACGAGATTGACTTCTTAAAAATGACCGATGCCGAAGTTGAGGATTTCAACAAGGCCAACGGTATTGATAAAAAAGTCGCTAGACTTATTTACGGTAAATCTTACATGACCATGGGGGTGGCAATATGAGTACGAGAGCTTGTTACGTTTTCAAAGGCGATAATGCTTTTGGTGAAAAAGATAATATAACCATTTACAAACACCATGACGGTTATCCCGCTGGTGGCATGACCTGGATTAAGTTGGCCAAGGACTTCGCTAAGAAGTTGCCTACAGATGAGTTTGATGAATCTCTTTATCCCAGGGAGGCAATGGTGACAGGTTTCATGGCTTGTCCAAAGATTACAAATTCTGCTAAAGAATTTACACCTCACTTTGAGTGTCACGGCGATCTTGATTATCACTATGAGATCACTGGTATGGATAAGGTTGAGATCTACCAACACAGAAGAGACGCAAACTGTGTTGACAATATCAGTTTAATTTTTGAGGGCACTATTGAAGAGGCCTTTGAAAAATACACTAAAGACCTGGAGGTGGCTTAATGATTACCTACGAAGATAAAAAAGTCACTGCAAAGACTTACGCGAAACACAATGTTTCAGATCACCTAATGAAACTCTTTGACAACCCAGAAAAATACCTGGGTTGCGAGTTTGAAGATTTTACTGGGAAGGAGAAGGAGGAGGTCCTCAAGCATATTAGTTTGTTTGAGGACCGCGTTCACAAACTCCTGGGAGTTAAGTTCAAAGAAATAATTAGCACGACTAATTTTAAAAAGGTGATATGAATAAAAACCAATTTCAAAAAGGTAGCAAATTGTTTTTTCCAGACGGATATGGAACGGTGTTAGATGGGCCAAAAAAATTGTATGAAGTTAAGATTTGGTTTACCGACGGATCAAACGCGGGTATTCACTATCTTTCAGAAAAACAAATAAAAAAACTACAACAGGAGTCGTTATGAAAAAATTTTCTGATACTGCTTATCTGGTCCTTATGGACACGTTTACTAAATACCTGGAGAAAAAACACAATCTACCTTTTGACCAGATTGAGATAAAAGATATAGATCCAGAAGATCTACGGATCTGGAAAGAGATTGAAAACATGCGCGGCATTAAGATTGGATTTACAATTAAAGATAGGCCAGAAAAAAAGGTACTTCACTAATGAACGATAAAGAAAAAGATACAGAGATTAAACAGGTGGCCCAGCGTTTCAAAGTTATCTGCAACGAGCAGATTGAAGAGATCGAGGATCGTTTGCCTAAAGTTGTGGATCCTCTGGAACGCGATAGCTTGCTCAAAAGGATCGACGCCCTGGAACAAATTGCAGACGAGGCAAACGCCAGGGCCGAAGAAATGATTAACGCTTACTATAAGAAAAAGCACAACTTAGATTAACATTATGAAGATCTATAAAATTAATTTTACTTTAGCAAAACTTTTTTACCAGGAGTTTCATAGAACCAATAAACCGCCCGTAGGTCATAAAGTAAGTTATGTTGGCCTACTTGGCGATAAGTGGACTTTTCTAACTTATGCAGATTTTTTTGATCTTCCAGGTGACTGGGTAGAAGATCTTAATGACGATATTATGATTAGATCAAACGATTCTGGGGATCCATGTATTTATACTAGAGGCAAAATTGTTGGCGTCTGCTCAATCGGCAGGCCCGTTGCCAGGTGGAAGGATCCTGCCGTCTATGAGATTACAAGGATTTGTTTTAACTTTTGGCCTCAATCTAACAGAGAAAAAAAATACTTTAGCAAATTGATACGAGCGGCGATTGATGATTTCAAATCTTTACATCCTGTTTCTAAGTTTGTGACTTACATTCACGAGAATCAAAGTGGACGTTATTTAGAATATGCTGGATTTAAAAAAGATAAGCATATTAGCTATTCAAAAAATGATAAGGGTTGGGGATCTAGGAAAAATAGATCCAGCTCAGATCTATCGTCAAAATACAGATTTACAAGGGAGGTAGCTTGAAACAGATAGAAGAAATAAAACTGCGTAAGGACATTCAGATCCTTAACGATAAATACAACATAAGTATTTTGGCCATGTCAAAACACTTTAATTTATCTACCGAAAGGACACTAAGAGAGTTTTTGGTTATGGGAAGAACCTTAAAACCAAGTAACTTTAATTTGATAAAAGCTGGTGTCCAGGACTTAATTCAGCAGGTAGAATCTGCGAATCAATACAAAGGTTTTGAGGGAGGTAGCGATGATTGATATTTTACTGTGGGGCCTGGCACTGTTTGTGCTATGGAATGTTTTGAGTGTTGTATTTGTCTATTCCAGGCGTTGGGTGGATAGGAATAAATACAATGAAGATATTATTAAATGCAAATGGAGGAAAAATGGATAAATACTTTTGGACTTTGGATTTACTGTTTAGATCTAACTGGCAGGACTGCAAACCTGGACAGCTTAGAAATATGATGAAAAAATATTTAAAACGCGATCACGATGTATTTGATGGCGCTGATTACATAATCGGTATTTACAAAACCGATTTCGCGCATCAATATCAAGGTGACGCATTGGAGGCATTAGACGCATTATGAAACTAAAAATCATTGCTGATAAAATTTTATTTTGTTTTTTATGGGCCATTATATTAATTTTTTTATATTTTTTTTGGTCTAAATTTTTAGGGTGGATATTATGAGTGAAGTTTACACTGTAGAGGATGAAAAGTTTTACACCGTCCAGGTTGACGGTATTGAGGTTCCAGAACACCTTAGATATCTGCCAGCTGATACCATAAGGATGTTAAGACAGCTGTGGAGTCACGGCTGGGGAATACCACCTAAGACCGATTAGTGAATGGACCAGGATCAAAGTTCTCTCTGCAAGACTGTATATATGATCCTGGTCTCATTCCTTGATTTAAAAAGCGTTAAGTCATTAGAAGATTATTGGCTTTCAAATGTTGAGGCCATTGATATTATTAAAAACAATGATAAAGATTTATACGAAAAACTAATATCTAAATTTAAGGAAAAAAAAGATGAGATTAACCTTGTTGCTAACGGAAAGACAGAAGGCCTTGATGATAAGAGTGTTGAGCGATTACGCGACGCCCAAGCTAGACTCGAAAAACAAAGACGACAAAGACGAAGTAGCCGATATTCAGAACATCATCCAAATGCTCGCTTTTGGAAGAAACCATGAATAAGAAAAGGCCTTACGAGGTGAAGGCTGTTTTATCAATAGACGATGCACCGAACATAACTCAAGATCAACTCTATCAAATTTTTTTTGAGGCCCTTAGAAACAAAAAGTTAAATCATTTCGAGATTACGGGTGGTGGTTTTCGTAGTGCTCCAGATCACTGGAGAAAAGACTAAAGAGATCCTATTCCCTGGTCCTGGCTATCTATCATTGCAGTTGCGCTGGCGGCCGCCGCTATTGGTGCCGCTGAAAAGAACTGATCTTTGAATTGTTGTCTGATTTTACCTTTGCCATAGTCTTTATCAATATCGTCAAATTTTTGTTTTATTACTTTAAGGCCTCTTTTTTCTAGGATATCAATAACCTCTTGGCTGGTTGCCTCTGGAACGATGGCCCCAGCAAATTCATCAAAACCAACAGATCTAATAGGTTTGGCCTCGAAGTATTCCACGGGCCGCATAGCGTTTAGTCTAAGAGACGTGGCTATTTCGCTTGCCGCCTTTTCTAAACTTTTGGCACCAGATCTTCCGTCTGCATAAAAGTCTAAAGCATTTTCCACTATAGATTCGATGGTGTCGTCACCCATTTTTAAGCCTTCACCGATATTGTTTATAATATCCCCAGTGTTTCCACTTAATTCTGGATCCACATCTTCCAGGATTTGTTGGATATCATCAAACAGATCGAAAACCTCATCATCTTTAGCAAGCATTTCTTTTCTGTTTTTTATGTCGGCCAAACTTTCAAATCTTTCGGACATAAGCGCCCTTAGTCTGTTGGACCCGAACATACCTAAACCGCCCTCTCCACCTCTTTGAGTGTCTTGAACCATGTTTTCAACTACATTGTCTAGGGTGTAAGGTTTTACAGTTGTATCAAAAGGATCAATAGCAAATCCAGTGTCTTTGTCAATCCTGCCAGCAATAAAAACACCGTCCTGGCTTAAATATTTGTCTTTTTCTTTATTTAACCATTGTTGAAATTTTCTCGATGATGTTACTTTATCCTGGCCTGTATCTTTTAAATATGCCCTTTTCAAATATTCGGGTGCAATTTGTGAGTCAAAGGTAAGTTCTATAATTTCTGATTTATCTATAACGCTGGAACCTATATCTTTATTTTCTAAACTTCTGAGTGTTCCTGCTAATTTTTCATCCCCATATTTTTCTAAATATTTATCAGCCGCTCCTGGCTTTGCTAGGCGTAATTTTTTCGGGGCCCTGGGTGTGTAAGCATCGGCAGAGTAAATTTTGTTCCTGGGATCCACTAGAGGATCGAATTTTTCGGGTTTACCAATCAACTGTATATTTCCAAAACCAGTGAAGGGTTGATCGCCTTTCATAACTGCAATACTTGGTGACGGGATTCCGTCCATGTTGTCAAAACTTTTAATTGCCTCTTCGGAGGTGTTGTGCACAAAAACCAGGTCTTTCGGATCCGCCTCTTTGGCTACTGCGGCGATACCTTTACCAGCCGCTACCACAGGTTTTACTGCGCCTAGTCCAGATAACGCATAGTCCACGGGAGTTTCTACTGCAAATAGGGATCCTATTCCGCGGCCCACCTTTTGTAATTTCCGTATCACTGGATCGGAGCTGAACTGCGATTTTTGCATTTCTAACACTTCCGCGGGACTCAAAGGTGCCGCTATGGCCCCAGGGCCAGCCGCCAAGATATCTTTTGGACTTGGTGCTTGGTAATCGAAGATGTTGACCTTGTCTAGCTCCATTGAGCTAGTATATCAATGAAAAGCGGGACCCGTAAACCAAACAACCAGGACAAAACGGTCGCCTTTGGTGATTGGATTGACTTTATGCGGTAAAAACGAGCTGAAAGCGACAACATCGCCCACATTTGGCCGCGTGCAACTACCGACTTCGCCGGTCCTAAAGCAAAATTCGCCGCCTTCGTATTCATCATTTAGTAGTATAGATGCGCTTATCTTGCGATTTGCGGCCTCTTCGGGCCCTAAGTCGATGTGATACTCATACCCGTTACTCGGAGCCTTATAATGGATGATTTGTGCGGTTTCTATGCCAGAAATGGCGTAATTAAAGTATTTATTGACCGTGTTGCCGACTTTGTTGAGGATCTTATAGATCCTTTCGGCTTGGTGGTCGATAAAATAGACGTCGGCATCGCGTGTGGACTTCTCTTCGGTTTGTTCGTTGTTCTTATGAACCAGGCCGGATGTCGGCGTTTGGTCGGTAATGTAGTCCATGAAAACCGCGACTTCGTCGGGGCCTACTGAGCAACCGGTGACTCCGTGCCGCGGATCCGGTTTCTGGGCCATACTAATTTTCTTCCTCTAGGATTCTATACTTATCCCAGTTATCGGCCAGGATATTGAGCCAATCATCAATTCCGATCACACAAATTTTTTGGTTGTCTGGGTCCCATTCGGTGTTTACTGCGTGTAGGGGTATGGCCACTCGGATAGGGGTGCGGTTGAACTTAAAAATCAGAGCAGGAATCTTTCCATTACTGGAACTGCAAACTTGATCCCACCAGGAGGACTTCAGCCATTTGCCTTCTTTATATGATTTACATTCAACCGCGTGAAAAGGTATGTCCAGGTCGCAAAGATCTTTTTCCTGGTATTGAACCAGGTTGCGTTTGGTTCGGAAGTCGATGCCTTGACGCTCGAAAAAGTCGTTGAGAATGTTTGCTACTTGACGCTCAAAACTAGCGCCCTTGTTTCGGCTGTTAATCGGCATTTATTGAGTGTATTAAATTCTATAAATTTTTGCAAAATTTTTTTAGAATCATTTTTTGTTGTGATTTTATGTGTCTAACTTAGTTATATTTACCTCGGCCACAGCGCTGGCCATATTTGGGGTGTAGGGGTCCCAAACTTTTGCGGATCCAGCTAAAAAACTGGTTCCCAGGGACTCCAATTTTATGCGCTGTTACTGTTGTGCTCACAAGGCTACGATAGATCTACAGAAAGTTATACAGATTTACAGTCGTAAGTCATTGATTTAAGGTTATTTTTTGGCAAAAGATAAATTTTCCAAAATTTTTTGGTGTCACCGCGAACGCGGGCGAAAACGAAGTTAAATTACTACTTATCCTTTGGTGAGTAAGTTGAGGTTTCAGCACCGAGTAATTGACCCAGGCGCTCCTTGATTTGATCCTTGCTCATCTTCTCAAGGTTGGCATTGATGTTTATATTCTGGGATCTATTTATTGATAAACCGCCGAGCTGATTCAGTTCTTTAATAGCAGATACAGCCGCATTAAATTGGCCAGATTCGTATGCAGTTTCCATAATCTTCCACAACATTGTTCCGGTCTTTTGTGGTGTGATCGCGTACTTTTCTGCCAGCTCATCTTGCTTAACTCTTATGGCCCGAACCACATTCGGATGATGTTTACCAGATAACAATTTGTTTGCCGAGACAGCAGGGAATTCATAACCAGCTTTTCTGGCCGCCTCAGTTTGTCCACATGCTCCTTCGGTGTAATGCCAAACGAATGACGCTTGCATTTCAGTCAACCCAAACTCTTCATCTTTCTCAAATTGAACCGGTGTTGTTACGACTTTATCCTTTGGTTTCTTCGGCATGTTATTCCTCTACAAATGCTATGTATTCATTGTCGTCTATCTTGAGTATTGCAATCAAGTCCTGGCCCTTATATTTTCTGGCCACACCTGTAAATGATTTTGCCTGGACGACATCGGTTTTGATTTCATGTTCACCGTAGCTCATAACCAGTTTGATTTGTTTTAGATCCATATTGATATTGTAAACAGGGTAGAGTAGGTAGTGTATAGCCTCTCAACACTTTCTATAATGCAACCCTTATAAACCCCCTTTTATTGCGTTTATAACCGTATAATTAATATTATTATATATAAGTATATACCTAACACTACCTATAGGAATAAACTGCATAAGTAAGCCAAAAACAGACAGGGTACAGCTATTTTTACTATACACTGTATGCCACCCTATTCTTGCCTAAGTTATACATTCTTATCCTTTTGTGCATCTTTATCTACATCAACAGACAGTGTACCTTCACTGCTTTTTAGCCTTGCCAACCTAGCCTCATGCGCTTTTAATTTTATCGTGTAACTCTTTGGTATATTTTTTTTCCGTCTATCGCCGAATATTCTTTCATGGTTCTGCTTATACTCTTGCGAGTAAACTCCTGGCCGAGGTCTGTCGCCCTTTCCTGTCATCATCCATTCTCCTTCTTTTGCGGATTGATAAGCTCAAAGTAGAACCGCTTGTCTCTAATTGCCTCCGACACAATCTCCATCAATTCATCTGTCGAGGTCTTGTCATTAAATACATCCTCATCGGTCATAATGCAGAGTTTCATCACCTGTCGGTGTTTGTACTTCATCTTCGATGACTTACTCAAAACTTACTCCCGTAATCTATGCCATCATCTTCGATGGCCTTGTAATCAATGTCATAGACTTTCTTGCCGTTTGTTCTCCGCGCCTCAATGCCCTTTTCGTGTAAGACACGACTGGCCTCTTTGAAGTCTGGCATCCTAGGCGCCTTGATACCCAGGTCACGCAATAGCTTTGTCATTTGCACAGGCTCAGTGTGTTCAGACTCGAAATCAACGTGCTCCAGGAGCAGATCCTCAACGCTCGATTGTGTACGGTAGATCTCATTACTCTCTTGCAAGAGCTCCCGCTCATCCGGTGAGAGAAACCAATTCTTTTGTCCTGGCACATACATCGTTTCTTTTACTTGGGCCCAGAGCTGTTGCATGTCTACGCCATGATTGACGTCAATATCCTTTACTGCGAGAACCCAGAATCTTCGATTCCCCGACGTGTCCGTCAAGAATTCTCTCGCATTAACACTCGCATAAAAGGCAGTACGCCTTTGATAAGTAGTAAAGGCTCGATCATACGGCAGTCTTAGCTCATCGGTCTTAGCCGTAACAAAGGCTTTCAGTTGGTCAATGTCCGATTTTTTAAACGTCGACTCGATCTCTCCGAGTTCAACGATCCAGTGACTCACCGCGCGCTTAACACTGTCTTTGTCAGACGGATTGAGAGTAGCACCTTCCAACAGCCAGCCGTTGTCATAGTTACATAGACGTTTGAACCACAACGTTTTACCTAGGCCCTGTGCGCCCTGGAGGACGAGGATCCCTTCGAGTTCAACGCCATTGACTTCATACGCGGCGGCCACACAACTTATCAGCCACTTCTTCATTAGCATTTCTTTTAACTGGTTTGACTCATGTGTAACCAATGAGTCCAGGAATGTCTGCAATCTATCATTGCCGTCCCAGGGTTCGCTGTCGATCCACTCTTTAACAGGATTGTATTCTTTGGCTAACACCTTGAGGTAGTCTCTAACCTTAGTGTGCGGGATCCCCATGTTGATGCACCGATCTTCGATCTCAATGAGGCTCGCCTCCTCTTTCATGTCAGCGATGAAGTTCATGTTCGGGATCTCAATCTCCATACGCTTTTTGATTACGTTATAGCGCACATCCACCTCATGTGTTTTCAACACCCCATTAATATTATCCTTGGTGTTTAGAAATCTACCGCTTGCATTGCGCTGAAAGTCATACTCGACAGGTAGATCCAGTTTTCTGAGCGCGGGGATAACTTCGCCTTCAACGTGTTCGACCTCTTCGAGTTCATTCTTGTGATCGTTGTAGTCGCCTTTAGTCTCTGGCATAAGCACTTCTGCTTGGCCCTTATTCTTACGAATATATTGACAAGCCTTAGTCGCCTCCTTCTCACCTGTTTGACTGTCGTCATTATCGGCGACGAATACATGCTTGCGGTCAGCGAAAAACTCGAACATGACCTCTGCGACCGGCGTTAAGTTATATGCGTCAAACGCCACGATGACTGGCTGTGAGTAGTCAGCGTATATAGATGCCGCTGTGGCATATCCTTCGGCATAGTTAAGGATGTCTGAGCTTTTGAGGATCTCCGATCCAAGAATAAAAAAGCTACCGCTTTTTTTAGAACCAGTAAGAAAACGTTTGCCACCATGCTCATCAATGTACTGGATACCCACGATCGTCATTTGCTTGTCGTACAGCGGAATCATTAAGTTATTGTGCTCGTCCATTCTAAGGCCATAGGAGAGGACTTTCTTGTTTTCTAAGTAAGGGTGTTTCTCACACGGTGTGGCTTTCTCCCAGAGGCTCTGAGCGCGTTTGGCAGAGCGTGAATACTTCTCGGCCTGTTTGACCTCCGCCTGTCTTTGGAGTTCAGCGATCTCTTCTTTTTGTTTCTTAGTTATCCTTCTGCGTTGTGAGTTCTCGGGTTTCCAGATAGCAGTAGGCTGGTCAGCTGAAACGCGATAGTCACCCAATCGGCCAAACGGCACAGATTGATCGGTCCACAGTTGATACCAACCTACTAACTTTCGTTGACCGCCTACGTTAATGTAAGCCCGACCAATAGACCCGTCGGCGATCAAACCCTTTTTAGGGTCCGGTTCTAAACCATGTTCGGCCAGGAATTGACCAAACTGGTGTAGGTAATCAGTAGTAAATGGCGTGTTAAAATTCTTTGGTTTGCTGGGTCGGGTTATCTTTAGTGTCACAAATTATTTCCTATTGGTCTTGCTTTATTTATTAAAGTGTATAAAATCTTACAAGATAATATCTAAATAAGCAAACACATTATAGGAGATTAATATGAGCTTAACTGTAAACGCATCCGGGGGCGGCGAAGATTTTGCTAAGCTAGAGCCGGGTAAATATGAGGGGACTTGTTTCAGAATCGTAGATCTTGGAACCAGTGAACAAGAATATAAAGGCCAGGTCAGCAAGAAGAAAAGAATACGCCTGGACTTTGAAATAACCAAGGCGGTCGATCCAGATACCAACGAGATCATCATGCAAGATGGCAGACCTTTTGGTGTGGGTAAAACTTATACCGCATCATTGTTTGAGGCCGCAACGCTAAGAAAAGATTTAGAAAACTGGAGAGATAAAACTTTTACCGAAGAGGAGCTTGCAGGTTTTGATGTGGGTGTCCTAGTAGGTATGACAGCCAGGATTGAGATTGGTCATACTGCGCCAAGTGATTATGGTCCAGGTGGTAATCCAAAGATTCTCAAACTATCACGTCCCGACGGCGGCGTACAAAAAGTTCCAACCGTCAATCCACAAAACACTTTTGACATGGAAGTTTATTGTGACGAGTTCAACGGCAACATGAGCGATAAGACTAAAGCCATGGTTGATATCTTCGATCAATTACCAACTTACCTACAAATGGAAATAGAAAAAAGTTTTGAATACCAAGCGGCTGTAGAAGATGGCCAAAAGGTAGAACCCAAAACAGCGGAACCTGGACTTGCAGACCTAGCAAAGCCAGACGATAACGAGGAACCAAACATCCCGTTTTAACAATTTTGAGAGCGGCCTAATATTCTCTGGTGAATACTTGCTCCCTTAAAAGCTGGCCGCTCTCGCCTTTTACCAGGAGATTTTATGCAAGAACAAGACCCAATAAATCCTAGTCATTACAAAGAAGGCGATGTCGAATGTATTGAGGCTATTAAGTCCTCATTAGATACCAACGCTTTTCATGGCTATCTCAAAGCATCGGTTATGAAATACTTGTGGAGGTATGACAAAAAGGACAACCCTGCATTGTGTTTAGGTAAAGCGCAGTGGTTTATGAATAGATTAGTTAATGAACATAATCAGAGTGTGGAAGATGATCTATGGACCATGGCTCAAGTAGAGGCCGACGCCGAAAGCAAACCAGTAGAGTTTTGACCGACATTCATTACAACGTTTTTTCTCTGCCAGCGGCACTCATGGTCGAACATAATATGTCAGAAGAAATGGTTTCAGATCTAAATACTTTTTTAGATAGGCTCAGAGAAAACAAAAACAAAGAATCTGCTGGCGATAAATTGATTGGCCAAATACATAATGGTGAACAATTAACCATAGATTTCACATTACCAGAAATACTTGAATTCAGAACCGTGGTTGAAAATCTAGGTGTGAGCTACCTTAGACACTTTGTTGAATTTACTAAATCACAGATCCACCCGAAAAGAGTTGAAATGGATCAGTTGTGGTCAGTGCATAGTTTTGAAGGTGACTACAATCCAATACACGATCATTTAACCAAATCGCCTATGGGTATATCATTTACTTGTTGGACCAAGATACCGGATCAAATCAGTAAACCAGGAGAAGAAGAAAAATTACATTATGATTTATATAACAGTTCTGGTGCTATTGATGGCTTTATTAATTTCACTTATGGCTTGAACCAAACTGGAGACCCAGAACGTTTACGGCCATCGCAATCAAGATACATAAAACCCGAGGTTGGTAAACTTCTTATGTTTCCATCCTGGATGCAACATTGCGTATATCCTTTCTTTGGACCAGGAGAACGACGCACCGTTGCTGGTAATCTTAATTGTTTTAACTTAACACCCGAACAAATACAGGAGGCTCAGAATGGAGTTTGAAATAGGAATATACGACGATTTAACTTACGAAGAGTATGCAAGCATACCAGCTTATAGATCTCACGATCTAACCTCGGCCATAAAATGTCCGTACAGCTGGAAAAATGCAAAGCCAATGCAACAGACTCCAGCGTTGCTGGAAGGTCGAGTACAACACACCGTGTTCCTGGAATATCATAAGTTCGATGATGAGTTCGTAATTCAACCCCAGATTGATCGTAGAACAAAAGCAGGTAAAGAAATGTGGGAAGATTTCCAGGGAACCGTCGGCAATCGCACGGTCATTAGCCAGGATCTATTTGATCTTTGTATGGAGCGCAGACGTATCATTCGAGATTACATCCCTAGACCCGAACACAAAGTAGAAAGGTCCTTGGTGTTTATGTGGCACGATCAACAGTTTAAATGCAGAATGGACTGGTACGACGGTAAAGATGTTTGGGATCTTAAAACATGCCGTGACGCATCACCCAGAGGTTTCAAACAAGCGATTAATAATTTTAAATATCACATGCAGGCCGCTTTATATTTGGATGCTTGTAAGGCCTTAGATCTACCAGCGGATAAGTTTAACTTCCTGGCTCAAGCAAAGACAGATCCATATCCTTATGCGGTTTACTCTATGTCCACCGAGGCTATCGGATATGCAAGGGCCAAGAACGAACAGGCCCTAGCCATGATATTAGAATGTGAAAAGTCTGGTAAATTTACACCGTTTAATTTAGATGGCCCGCAAACCGTGGAGCTTGGTGATCTTTACTAAAAAAGATCTTGATACAAATTAAATATTCGGTTTTTGTTACATAACCAAAAGACTAATAAATATCTATCGCCAGATCCTACTGGCAAGCCTTTATGTAAATGCGTAAAGCTGGGAAAGATTAAGGCGTGGCCTGTTGGCAAAGGTTTGATGGCCCCGTGATTATGAAACTCGGTTCCACCGCCCTCATAATCTCCTGTGTTTAAAGGAACCACAACACTAATATCTGCGCTTTCGTCGTGGTGCCAGGCTCCTTGTTTCTTATCTTTGAGGTTGTAGTTTGCTATTTGTATGCTTGCTGGATCCCCACAACTCCTTTGCCAAATCGCCATAAAGATTGGATTCAACACTGTTTGGGCCACAAACCACATGTTGCGATAAAGGTCTGGACATTGTTGTTGTAATACGATCTCTGGGATCTGCCGCAAAGTATCTTCATCTTTATTCCCTTCGAACCCTATCTCTTTTCGCATGCTCTCAATCTCTTTGACCAAGAGCTTACAAAACTGTCTGCGGAATAACGGTATTTTATAAACGTCTGGATATATTTTTTTGGCCATACGATGCACTGGTGTCTTTGCCATCTTTTCTGTTCCAGCATCGGCATGATACTTGGCTACAATCGGCACCGTTTCTTGAATCGCATCATAAGTCGCCTGGTTAATCATCCAGTGAGATTGCATGCTTAAAAGGTAGTTTTTTAGCTTATACATTGGAAATTATTTTATCATACATTTTTTGATAATTAATTGTATATATGTGCAAAAGAGTATAAAATTACCCCCATGGAAACTATAATTGACAACACAAAAACGAGGAAAAGTTTAGCAGTAGATGTAAAAACCTATGAGCTCTTACAAGATATTTGCTCAATGGAACGAAGATCCAAGATAGATCAATTAAAAGTTCTTATTGAAAAAGAACACAAAAGATTGAACGCTCCTGGTGTCGAGTCCAATGTTTAAAAACATCATGTCTAAAAAATCTACTCCGCAATCTTATAAGCCGGTGCTAGAGGCCCCGGAAGTTATTGAATTGTTTAGTCGATTAACATTGCACCAACAGGCCGCTTTGTTAAGACTTATTTCTCGCAACTTAGAAATGAAACTTAACGGAGAAACTTACATGGGTTATGAGCTTGACTACGAAGTCGTTGGAGCCATGATCCAGGCAACCGAAACAGAACAATAGCCGCGGTTAGGCAACAATCATTTCCAGCCTATCCTCCTAGACTTCGGAGCGTAGTTTGCGGCAAAACGCTCCTACTTTGATCTACTCTTTCTAGCTGTCTTAGTTCTAGCGAAAGATCTATTCTTGCTTTTATGCACTGCTCTCAAGTTGCCTGGAGAGTTATCCATAGGATTTCCGTTCCTATGGTGGACGTCTAAACTGTCGCCCTTTTTTACTTTACCAGATTTTAAAGCTATACGCCTAGCGGCGTTCCTGGATGCTCGTTTCTTTTTTTGTTCGGGCCTGGAGTGATAGTTTGCATACTCCTTTTTATAATCCCTGGCCATTAGACAAGATCTGTTATGCCAGCTTGCCTCATAGCAATCTCACGATCTCTTGGATCTGGGATCACGGTTGGAGAAACTGCCATATCCGATTCTTGCGTAAATAAATTACCCTCGACTTGTGGCACATCAAAACTACGCAATCTATTTTCGAGATCCAGGTTGTTCGGCATAAGTTTATTTGAAACTTCGTCTCCAGATACTTCTCTAAATGCTTGTTCGTTTGCGTTTGGTTTTGCCATTGGTAAACCAGATTCAGACGCCTCCCAGTCAACAGGCTCAACGCTATCTCCTGTTAATCCTTCGGTAACAGCTCTAACCTCTTCTCTAATATCTGGATTAGCCTCATAAATTTGATACAACCTTCTAACATGTTGGCCCCAGGACATTGGATCGTAGGCGGCTTTTTCTGCGCCTTCGGCTAACCAGTTTACGAATTGTTTATTGGTTAGTAATTTAGCAGAGGCATAAGGAGCTACTAATGCGCCTAAACCGTATTCAAATCCTTCGGATCCAAATAGTCTGCCTAACCCCACATCGGCACCCATAACACCGAGTGTTCCCATGGCAAAAGCCACTCTGGCCGTGCCAGAAGGGTTTGCCATTTGATCGGCAGATTTACCTATTCTGTCGATTGTAAACACTAAATTATCTAATGCTGGCACAAGTTCTTCGTGCTCAGTTCCCTTAAATAAAGCCTCTTTGGCCTCTTTACTTAAACCGTTCCAGTTAGTGATAAACCTTTTTGGAGAAAAACCTTGCTCAGAAATATATTCACTTCCCTCTTTTGCAACTTGTTCACCTAGCTCTGCCGCACTTGCCATACCGGGAGTTGGTAATCCCATCCTGCCAAGCATGTAACCAGATATAACATTAAATTCATCGGCATTAAGTTCGTTTCTTAGTTTTAATAGATCCTCACCGCCGTCTTTTGCGCCGCGTAAAACATATTTGAGAGCGTCGGTAGCTCTTACTTCACCTTTTTTTATTATGTCGTCTATGTATTTCATGCCACCAACTTTACTTGAACCTTCTTTAACAAAAGCGTTAGCGGCTTTGTAGGTTTTAAAAGCATCGGCGTTATCTGATTGTTTAACCAAGGCATCTAAGTCTTTGGTTATGTAGCCAACCAGTTCTTTTATTTTTCTGTTTTGCGCACTCAAAGCACCCCTAGACTCAGCGGACCTCAAGTTATACATAAGACTGGATCTAAAATCTTTTAAGGTGTTGTAATTTAAAACCCCGTTATCTGCATCTTTTAATAATTTTTCTGCTTGTCTCAAAGCTGGATCCAACTCTGGTTTACCTGTTGCTGTCTTAGATCTGGCTAAATAATTTTCTACAAACTCCGCTGTGTTTTTGCCATCTGAAACCAAATTAGCTGGCATAAATTTATTTACAGCTGAATACATTTCATTTACTTGGTTATCGTAATCAAGCCTTGCTCTACGAGCACCTTTAACTAATTCTTCCGCGGCCTCGGCTGTAGTTCTTATCCCACCATATTTTTCTGCTAGATCTTTCGCAAAGTTATCTATTTGATTGATTGTTTGTGCGGCATTTTCTTGCATAATTTTTGTGGACGCCGGAGCACCAGCTAACGCTTGTTCTGCTAGGTTTAATACTGGGTTAGCTGTTACTTGGCCAGCGCTTGGATCTGTTACGCCAACACTAGCCATTTTATCTTTTGCTACTTTAGCCTCTTTTGACATGGCTCCCGTAACAAAGCGTATAGGCTGTCCAGCCACATACTTAACACCTTGAACCACTTTATTAATTACAGGGCCACCAGCGGCGTTTATGCCAGCTGTAGTACCATAATCAAACAATCTTTCCATACCTGTTCGGCTATCTTCGGTTTCACCAAAAAAATCTAAAATTCCGATGTAGGCCTCTCTTGCTGTAGCGCTACCAACGCCCTCACCAAGAACCACACCAGCGCCAACTCCCATCGGTCCTGCTGGTGCGCCTAAAATACCACCACCAATAGCTCCGCCAATAGCTCCTGCTGTTTCTGCTATTTCTGGGCCCACATCTACAAAATCTCTTAGTCCTGGGACTGGCATACCAAATAATCTTAGATCTTCATCAAATAAAGTAAGCTGTCCTGTTTCGGGATTTGTAAAAACAAAGTTGCCGCGACCATACTTAACTGCTCCATAATCTGGATCCAAAACTTCAACAGGCACGGCGTCTGGATAAAAGTTTTTAAGGGTTGCTAATTTATCATTTGGTTTTTGAGCGGCACTAACACTAGCTCGGACATTTGCTGGAGCTCCTGTTTTAGTATCTATCGAGTTTAATATTTTTTCTTGTGCTAACTTTCCTATTAAAGCATCTTGATAAGACTCATCATCGTCTTGTTCGGGTGAGACCATGGCCAAAAGAGTTTCGTCATCTAGTGATTTAAAACCGTCATTCATAATAGACCAGCCTCCTGTAGTTTAGCTTGCAACTCTGGATTGTTTTTTGCTCTTTCTTTTAATTCTTCTAAAGCATCCTCATTTGGGGCAGAGCCACCAAAACTTTGTACCTCTTTCTTTGTTCTGTCATAGGCTTTTCCTGCTTGGCCTTTCATTCCAGCATAAGCATCCCTTCGGGCCTGTCTTTTAGCTAACATGGTGCCAGGATCATCGCCAAATTCCGGGAAGTAAGTTTTATTGATCCACACGATTTCACTATCATTAATTACCGCACCTGTTTCTTGTCTAAGCTGTGCTGTAGAAAAGTCTAGTTTTGCTCTTTCGTATTGTTTGTACTTTGGTGAGGATAACAATCTTTCTACGGCGTCGGGAACAAAAGGTAAATTATTTACCGCTATGTCATATAAATTTACAGGATTAAAACCGCTGTCCTCTAAATCTTCTAGTTGACGTAACGCGTTTTCCATCCTTATTGCAAAGTTTGCTTGTCTTTTTTGGCCCTCGGTCAATGGGTCCTTAACTTTCTCGGTTCCTGGTATAACCCCACCAACAGTTACATTGCCAGCCATTTCACCCATAGTGGCTTGATTTTTTTCGTCTTGCGTTAATATTCTTGGCGTTGGCATTAAAACACCGCCTCGTTAGTTCCGTCTGAGTAAACTGGCTTGCCCTGGAAAGTCTTACCTGTCGGTGTCCATGTAACCCCATTATCATCGGTAATTGTATTTCCTTGGTTTTTTCTGTAACTACTAAGGATGCCCTCAACATCTATTCCTGGTTGCTCTACAGGTATGGTTCCTGTCTCTGTTTGTTGCAACGTCACCTTCGGTTGTTTTGCAACTGCTACAGCTAAAGCATACTCTGGAGTATCCTTCAAAGCAGGGTTTTTTTCAGCTCTCACTACATAATTTAAAGCAGACGCTAAAGAGCTAGTGCCTTCCATAAAACCGCCCTGCTCTAATGCTAAATCAAATTGTTGTTCTAAATATTCTTTTGAAAGCTCTAACTGTTGCGCTCTTTTGGCCTCAACTTGCTGATATGCCATCAAAGCCGCCTGTTGTCTAATTTTATCAGCCTCGATTCGTCTTAGCTCCGCTCCTTCACTAAAAGCGTTAAATCCTGCGGCTAAACCATAACCAATGGACGGTGCTTGGCCACTAGCCGCCTGGGCCGCTAATCCTGCTGATAAATCGGAGGCTAAATCAAATATGGTTTGTCGTCTAGGCGATGGAAACAACATAGACATTTGTGACATTTCAGCCTGGACATCGGACGCAGTGATTGGATCTGGTTGCAGACTAACGTACTGCTCAGAAATATCTGCTGGACTAAGGCTGGCTATACCAGTAGACATTAGACCGCCCTCTGGCCCGGATTCATAAAGTTACCGAAAGCACCAAACGCCCCTAAACCAGTAGATAGACCTGCTTGTAAAGGACTAGGTGCCGGAGCAAAATCTGTGGTTGTCTGGAATTGTCCAGCTGGCGCCATGCTTACGAACGGTTGCAACGCTTGATATTGAAGTAATGGTGCCTGCTGTCTTTGTAATTGATTACGTCTTTGTGCATCAAGTCTTTGTTGTTCTAAGGCTTGTTGTTGCAGGCCAAAACCAGCTAATTGTTGCACGTCGGCGGCTCTAGCGGCCTGTGCTTGAGTGCCAAGTCCAGATAAGTTACCCGCCAAGCCAAACTGTGATTGTTGTCTTTGTTGACCGATTTGCGACTCTAATCCACCTAAACCACTTAATGCGCCAGCTAATTGTTGAGCACCGGCCATTCTTGAACCTGCTAGATTAGCTAAACTACCTGCCGCTGTTCTTGCGGCTTGTTGTTGTCTAGCAAACTCTCCTAAACCTAGTCTCTGAGCCTCAGAGAACCCGCCTGCGCGTATTCCGCTGATAGCCTCACCTAAACCTCTACCAAGCGCCTCACGACGTTCTGCGGCGCCTAATCTTGCTCTGGATCCAAACGCAGACTCACCGCCTGTGGAGATATCTCTAGCTCTCGCTAATATATCTTGTTTGTCGCCTTGCTCCATGATGTCACTTATGGTTTGTTGCACGACTTGTTGTTCAAACGGATTGTAAAATTGACCTGTCATTCTTGGATCGTAAGCACCGAGTGTGCCCCGAATAAGTCCTTCGGACTCACCGATTCCAGATAATAAGCTACCTAATCCTGCTCGAGTTGCACCTAATCCAGCAAACCCAAGTCCTCTTGCTCTTTCTAAACCAGTGTCTAAAGCGCCAACACCTGTTCTAAACGCTTGTTCTGCGTCACTAATAAACCTATCTTGTATGCCAACACCTTGTCTTGCCAGTTCTTGCGCTCTGAGTTGGTCTGGGGTTAATCCTGCGACTTGTTCTTCTATAACGACAGGTTGGCCCTGCTCATCAAAAAATACCTTTTCAGCGGCTCTCATGGCTCCAGGTATAAATCCACCTCTACCATCTAAACCAAATAATAATTGTTTAGTTAAAGGATCTAGTCCTGTTTCTATTCTTCTTATGCCGGACGCAAAAGGCGCATCATTAGCAACTTGTCTTACAGGTTGTGTCGTTGGTCCTGTTGTAGCCGGGACTGTGCTTACAGGGGGAGCAACAGGTTCAGAGGTACGTTGCACTGGCATGGCCTGTGCCGGTAATTTTGTTTGCACCGGTGCCTCCGGCATAATCGGTGCTTTAGGTAATTTAGCAAAGTCTAAATTAAATCTTGGTATCTTGCCGATACCCTCTAAAATATTTATTGGTAATGTAAATCTTGGTTCCATGTTATGCCGACGGACGCGCTTGCCCGCTGAATACCTCCATGAGTTGATACATTAAATCAGTGCCGCTTTCTCTATTAGGTGAGCCATTTGGGGTCAATGTAACTATGCCGCCATCGTTTTGCATGTCAAAACTTCCCGCGCCTCGTACAGCTCGGCCTGTCATTACAAACTCGCCGTCACTTAGCATGGCGGGTATATCGTCGCTGGTTTCTGTTCCAGGCCCATCTATACGGCCATTCATTCTTTCAAAATCTTCCATGGCCACGTTACCGCCCTCGGCGTAAGCCATTGGCATAACCATGCCGCCGCCATACATACCTCTTGGTTTACCTCCAGATAGCTCTGGTAAAGTCCCTTCGGGTAATAAACCAAACTCAACAGGATTCGGTGCTGGTTGGCCCGTTCTTCTTGCTATCTCGGCCTCTATGTTGTATCTGCCTGTAGCGTCCATAGTTGTAAGCGGAGTTAAAGGCACACCTTTTTGGTCTTTGGCCTCATCGTAAGCTAATTTGCCAAGTCCTGCGGCCAGTGCTCCGATACCGCCCATTTTTAACATGTCTCCAAAACTGCCGCCAGATCCTCCACCAGATCCGCCAACACCCAGAATACCTCTTTGACCACCTGCGGCCATAGACCTTAATTGTTGTAATTGTGTTGGATCCATTGAGGCTAATTCGTCTGGGGTCAGTGAATTCAAGACCGATTGTGCTTGTTCTGCTTGCTGTGCGGCTTGCACTTGTGACATTGTTCCACTACCCAAACCGAATCTGTTCGCTAAACCTTTGCCTGCCTCTGGACCGCCTAAAAATTTAGAGCCAGTTTCCCCGAACATACCGCCACCGAGTAATCCAGATTTAGTGGTCAGCGCATCCATAATCCCGCCGAAACCACCGCTAGTCCCACCTGCTATAGATGAGATTCCTGGAATACCAGCTTTTGCTATACCGCCAGCTATAGTGCTACCAACTTTACCCAAAGCACCACCGATGCCAGGTATTTTAGTAGCTAATCCACCGATGCCACCCAAAACACCGCCTAAAGCGGTTCCGACTCCTGGAATAAAAGCCGCGATTGGCGCTACTTTTTTAACTACTTTGCCTAGTTTTTTTCCTATCTTTTTAAAGAAACCAAATTGCTCTAGTCCTGTGTTTGGGTTTAGACTTGCTATACCGACACCAACTACAGCCTCTTCGGGGTTGATCCCCATTTGGTTAAACTTGCTTTCTAATAAACTTTCTACTTCTGGGTCTTGCACGATTTCTGGAGGAACAACAACTTCCCCTGGTCTAACGTGAGCCAAGGCAGTATCTTCTCCGCCACCCATGGCCGCAAGCTCTTGCGCTACTGAACCCAAAGGGGCCATAGCTTGAGCCTGCAATTTTTCTATCATCGCCATTAGACCTTCCCTTTCTTCGGGGTCTGTGGATGTTTCAGCCTCTTTAGCAATCTCCATAATTGCAGTTTCTTGATTAGTCATTTGACCTTGAGGCATAACTGAAAATCTTTCTTGAAGTATAGGGGCCACTCTCTCTGCGGCTTTAGCTACTGGTTGAGGGGTCATTGCTTGTGCAAGAGCTCCCATTGGTAGTTTGTAAACTTTTTCTAATGATTCTGCTAATGCCATATCTATCCTATCGTTACTGTTACAGCTCCTATACTCGCTGTTGCAGACACCCCGGTAGGGTATGTCTGGTGCTCGTAGAGATTCCTAAAGTTAGTGCCATCAAAGCCTTGATGAACCTCTGTCGTACTGTTAAATATAATAGAGCCGGTAGCGAATTGCAATTCGCCGAGCTCTGTATTTGTGTAGCTCCTAGTAACATCTGGATCCTCCGAGGCCAGGTTTAACTCTAGTATTCTAACAAGCCTATTGAATGTATCAATTGAAACTTCCGCTCCTTGTGCTTGTGGCAGTCTTGTCTGTAGTAATTTACCCATTACCTACGCCCAGATTGCTGTATATCTACTCGGGTATTACCCAATCTCCATTTAAAATTTTTGCGATCTGGTTCTGTATTGTCGTCGTCTGATTCAAAACGTAAGACAAACTGCCGAGTTCGTGTTCTTAAACTTGAAAACGTAGATGAATTTTTTATTTGTGTGGTTGAGTCGGTTGTTAAAGTTTGATTGTTAAAATCTCTTCTTTTTACAACGACATTGATAGCTGGATCTGGACTTGTGCCTACATCATTTTGAAAAAGTATATCGGGTATAATTTTCTTCAAAAACACAAAGCTATCGCCGTCTGTAATGTCAATGTCTGCGGATTCTACAAACACACCATCCATAGAACTAGTGTCATCATCCGAACCGGTTTCATGTTGAAACAAATATTTTTCAGAGGATGACTCTCCTGCGGCCAATGGTTTTTCATTAATACCAGGAGGTAGCCAAGCATATCTTTCTAAAGATCCAATACTCCAGGAGTCCTCTTCGTAGTTATATATAACATACCTAGATATTTCGTCGGTATTATCGGTAATACTAGGGTAAAAAAACCAAATCTCTGAAAACTCTTCATTCAAACCTGTAAAACACTTAAACGACTGGTCAACGTCAAGATCTGAAAAAACATAATCTTGGACGCTACAATTAAGTTTTTTTATTGAACCGTTATAGAAGTAAAAAGCGTTTTTTGACATAAAAAAAACACCGTTTGGTGCATTTGCAAACGCTTTCGGTCCTATTAGTCCGGCACCCTCATTAATTAAATTAATCGCAAAAGTAAGTGGTGGGCCAATAAAAGACATGCTGTATAAGGAAGTATCTGTCCAAATTAAAACCTCTTGTCTTGATTTTATGCCACCAATTATTGATGAACCGCTGGAGAGACGCAAAGATCCTGCTGTATTTGTATTCAAGGGTTCAAACTCTAGTTCATTTTCTTGGTCTGAAAAGGCAACTAACATAGGATCTATAGATCCTGTTCTTGATCCGCCACTCAATGGATCGGCTCCTAAAACAATCAAATGTCTGTCAGTTTCGGAAGTTATTACTTGCAGAGCTTTTGTTGGTACTTTATTGGCCCCACTTACGGTAGAAAGTTCTACCGCTCTAGTAGAAAGACCATCGCCTTCAACCCACCTGTAGATACCTCCGTTTCTTGGGTTAATAATTAGATTTTCGCCAAAATTATCGTGTGTCCATTGTCTTAACTGGTTTGTGTCACTCAACGCTGTTGCGGCTCCCCAACCTCCAGCGCCCCATGTGCTAACACCCCAACCTGTGCTTGGTACAAATACATCAAGCCCAGAATTTATTTGATAGACTGCGTCTGTTGCTGATCCTCCGTTACCCGAGTCACTTGAATTTGCTGTGACTGTAGCACCTGTCGTATCTTTTGCTGTAATTTCGTAAGTATTGGTGCCAGTTACTAAATTTATTTGATATTCTTGATTTAATACGGTTGCTGTTATGTTGCCACCCAAAGAAACCGCGCTTGAGAAAGTTACAAAATCACCATTGACTGCTCCGTGACCTGTTTCAGTTACGGTTATTGTTGAAGATCCGTTTGTAGCGGCAAATGTTGTAGAATTTGTGGAGGATCTTCGTATTGGAGTAACGTCATAATATACATCACCATTTTCAATGTAATACTTATTGGTTGTGCCGATACCTAGATATTGAGAGCCGTCAAGTGCCGTCCATGCGTGCAAAGCTCTCGGAGATCCAATAATTTCATTATCGGAATACTTTTGCCAACCTCCTATTTTTTCGACACGACCTTTTCTGAACCGTATAAAATTACCGTCAACCCAACCACCTTCATTTGAGTAATCGGTTTCCTCTTTATTGATTCCAGGTCTGAAATTAACTTTTGTTAGTGGCATAAACAAATTCTACCATTGAGAGAATAGAATTAAGCCAATCTAATAATAGCACCCGTAGCTGTTGCACTCGGGAATACAATTGTAAAATCACCCGCGGTGCTTGTCTTGTCTCCACCAAAGTCTATAGCACATACAGCTTTGTCAGAGTTGGTGTCGTTATAAATTAAACAACCTCTCGCAGTTACAGTAGCGTTACTAAAAGTTAAATCAGCAAAATCACAAACCGCCGTGGTTCCAGACGCAACCGGGGTTACATTTGTTAAAGCAGATCCACCAGAGGTGTAGTTAGTTCCACTTGCTTGACCAGTAGTTGTGAACGCAGTAGTACCAGCACCCAAAGTAGCGGATGAGGTATAAAGCGCTAATTTAAAAGAATTACCACTACTTGCAGTAAAGTTATGTGTTCCAACCAAAAGCTCCTGTTTGAAACTTGTGCATATTGCCGATGTAATAGCCATTTAAAGCTCCTTTAATATATCGGCCATGTCACTGTGGCCTTGTTTAATTAACATATTTGCATAAGTCGTGTTCTTGGACTTAATTGCATTTTTAATACTATGTAAGATTACAGTATAAACTTGTTTTTGAAAAGCGTGAGCCTGTTGTTTTATATGGTCGGGCGCCTCATTAGAATAGTCACAAATTTTCTTCGTAGCTTGTGCGGCCCAAAACTCGGGCGAGTGACCTTCGTTTTCTGTTGAGTGAACAGAAATATTACCCATTTCAAAAGGACTTTCAACACTCATCCTTTGTAGGGCTCCGGTGGTGCAACATCTTCATTAATTTTAAGACCATACTGTTCAAGCTGTTCGTTAATCTCATCAAAAGGGCCTATTATAAACTCCCCCTCATGTGGTATTGCAACCAATGGTTTGTCTAATCTATGAAAACCATATAGTTTTTCGGTTGCTGGAACGTTTGAATCCAACACTGTAGATCTGCCGCTTATACCCACTAATATGTCATTTTCCATACATTTGCTGATCCAAAACTCTACACATGCTCTGCCCGCCTCTGCAAAGTGCATATTTTCTTTATAAGAAAAATCTATACCAAATAGATCTATCCTGCCAACCTGGCTCCATAATGCGTAAGCGATAGAATAGGCCACGGTATTATTTAGATAAGCGCATTTTGCAGAATCGCAAACTTCTTTGACAGGAAATAAAACTGGGTTTTTAACTCTTTCATCAAGCTCACATGTAAAAACAGGTGTGTTAGTTTTTGATAAAAGTCTTTGCATGACGTTAGTTTGTTTGCCTGCATCATCTGAATCGAAGAATCTGCTAGCTGGATCCAGCATAAATATTTTGTGACATGGGTAAGTGGCCCCTGCTGAATTTATGCACCACACTTCGTCCCAGGTTCGACCGTTTTGTAAACCAATAGCAAAATCTACCTGGCTTATTCCCAAGCCAACTATAGCTATGTTTTTACCTTCTAAATGTTCTTCTGGTTGTTGTTTGTTTGATTCTTCAAATTGTGTCACTAACTTACGCCGGTGCGTAATAGATCATATCTGTATTCGTCCCTGGTACCTCTACCTTCGGAAAGATTTTTCATCCTCGCTACCGCCTCCTTGAAACGCCCTTCAAACTGGGAAACGACATCAAGTGGCTCTTTTAGAAAAATCGCCCCTTCTACTAACGTGCCATACAACAATGCGTCTGGGAAATCCGTAGACAAGAATGTTGTGCCGCTGTCACTACCGCTCGTTAAAGATGCTGGTTTATGTAAATAATGCAACTCTACCGTGTAATTACTGTCCGGTAGAGGTGCAACCTCGAAAGCTGTGTCGTCAAACAAAGAGTAATATTTTGGTTTACCCGTTGTCGTTGTAGTAGGTGAGTATTCTTTAATAAAAGACGAATGTTTGAAATCTAAATAATCGTATGTGTCTGAGCTAATAATAGCCAAACTAAATGGTGCATAAAAGTCTGTGGGTGTTGCTAAAAATCTATTACTTGATGTTAAAGTGCCTTGCACATTTTTTCTTTGCTTGGGTAGTTGAACCAGGCTAAATATACGATCTTCGGCCTCAGTAATAAAAGTAGGTAGCTGTGTCGTAAACGTTGATTCAGAGACTTGTAAATAGTCCTGGACAGCTGTTTTTAATGTGCCTAATGTAAAACTCATGTTGTTGATACCGTAACAGAACCCACACCCGATGTTAAACCAAAGGTAGTAAGCTCATTGCCTAACTTACCGTCACCAACGTTAGTGTAAACAACAAAAAAATTGTTGTCATCTTTTTCCTCTGGTCTTGCATTTCTTAAAGCCTGTGGATCTTGCGGGACCGGTCTTGGCATCAGTTGAGGGTGTTTTGGATCGAATTGATCTGGCCCTACCAATAAACCGTCCCAGGTTTTTCGCATATCTTTAAGTTTATAGCGAAAGCCGGTTATGTCGCAGATACCGTAAGCAAATTTACCCGATGCAAAAGCCATTATGCGTTGTTATAACTCCTAATATCTGGTGAGATTCTAAATGACGCTCTATCCTCGTCGGTTGATAAAGCTCTTGTGAATTCTTCTTCGTAAAGACTCTTTAACATTGCTGTTTTTTCTGGGGCCCGTTTAATTGAAATGTAATATGCTAGACCTGCCGCTAGGCAAGGATAAAACCTAAATGGTAGATCTAATGTGTTTGTACCTGCGTCTGAATCATCCATTCTTGTAAGCACGTTCATAACCACAGTGTAAGTGCTGGATTTATCTGGTGCGGGCCAGACTGAAATTTTAGGCGTAATTTGCTTGTTTACAAAAAATTGATTTGGTTTACCGGTAGATGATTTATTAACAATGTGTGAATATTCAGCTCTGCTAAGTCTAGTCATAGGTAAATCACTTGTCTCAGAGCTAATGGTTTCGCGTATAAACACGTCTAATACATCTATTGGTGCTGTACCATTGGTACTATCAATCGTATATTCAGTGGTGTCTTTTACCATAGCTACAGTTTTTTGAGCTATAGTCCATTGATTTAGGCCCCTGTTGGCCCACTCAGCCAACATAAGATTTAAACTTCTGTTTGCAGATTTGAGGTCATACCCTGTTCGCATTTCCAAGCCGCATCTTTCAAAAGCCTCTTCGATGTATTCACCGACATCTAGTTCAAAGTCTTTGCTGTTAGATGTTGCCATTATTTTTTAGATTTTTTTGTCTTTAAAGTTTTTTCTAATCTTTTTGCTTGGTTTGCATGCAATCTTGATGCTTTTTTTAGCTCTGCAATCATTTTTCTTTTTTGAGGTATTGTAAGTTCTGCCATTATTCCTCCGTGTCGTTGTATAAGTTATCGAATACTCGATTAACATCTAAGGTATAGTCTAAATCAGATTTTGAATAATGTATATGAGCAGAGGGTCGGAAGTCGGGTGCACCTTCGCCGTGTGTAAACCAAGCTGGATGTGTAACCCGGACACGATTATTAGGCAAAGCTACTATGTTTCCTGTCCATTCGCCTGCATCTAAAAGCTCCATGACGTGACTTTGTTTGTGTTGTGCCGGATCATCCGCGATCTCGCTTTCAGTATAGTCAACCGTAAACATGTATTTGGCTGGGTAGAACTCACCGTCTATTTTTGCTATCCAGGGGCAAGGCGTCGCCCTATCAATTACATAAACCGCATGATTGTGGGATGAGCAATCCCAGGGTTGTGCATCATGCACGGCCATAGGTTCTGGCCATTCTTCAAAAACCGAGTCACCAACTAGAGCTGTAATTGGCATCCTGGCCCACATAGCGCCACCATGAACCGTATCTTCTGGTTCGCCGTCTGGAGCTATGCCTGTAAATATAACCTGGAAACTTAGACACCTGCATGGCATTGATGTAACACCAACTGCCATCGCATGTAGAAACTCACCATGATATGCCTCATGGTTATGAGTATATTCTTTTCTTACCCAACACTTGAAGTAGGGGATGTTTGAATGTAAGTACGCCACAATACTTTATATAAAAAAACTATTTTCTGCCGAAAAGGCCCATGTTTTTCTTGCCATTCATTCTTTTGCCTTTTGACATCATTTTTCCGCCCTTACGCATACCCTTGGCCATCATTTTACCGCCTTTACGCATGCCTTTAGCCATCATTTTGCCACCCTTTTTCATGCCTTTAGCTTTGACTTTACCGCCGACTTTGTAGCCTTTTGACTTCATCTTGCCGCCTTTTTTCATGCCTTTGGCTTTCATTTTGCTTTTCATATTTACTCCTATGATCTACCGAATAAACCCATATTCGGCTTGTTTGAAATTATACCGCCTTTTGCGGCAAAAGTTTTTACATTTGTAGGTTTACCGCCTACGCCTTGTTTTTTAGCACGTTTCCTTCTAACCGCAGATTTTATTTCTGATTTAGTCATATTTTTAGCTGTTGATCTGGGAACGCATTTTGGATATTTTCTTTTTGATCCTTTAGTTGATGCGCGTCCGCACTTTTGAAATTTTCCGTCTTTCTTTGGCGCACCAATATCTACCCAATCACCTTTGGGGCCTTTACCAAACCATTCTTTTAACGACATTATTTATACTTTTTACTTTTTACTTTACGGCCTTTATTTTTACCGCCCGTCCTGGCTATTAAGCCTCGAGCTTTTGCTTGGGCCTTTTCACTAAATCCTAGTTTTTTACCAGATCTAATTTTTTTCTTAATTGTACTAACTTTTGCGACCATGAGCTTTTCTAATAGAATCTTTACCTTTTCTAAATATATTAGCGACGCCTTTTTTACCCATAACTTTGGCTCTCTGTTCGCCAACCGTCAAGATCTGTATTTTTCTAGCAAAAGGTTTTTTTATTCTTTTAACCTTATTAACTGTGGCGGTGGCGTCTGCCATGGTTTTAAACTTAATACTTACGGTATCTTTAGGGTTTTCGTCTGTGTATAAACGTCTGCCAGATCCTTTTGGTTTTTTACCAGTGCCAACCTTTGGATCTTTTCTTTTCCTAGATCCCTTACTAACAGATTTACCTATGCTACTTCTGCTAATAGCCATGATCTTTAACTTCTAGGCACCCTAGTAGGCTTGCGTTTGCTGTCCATGATTGCGCCACAACCTCTAGCCTGGAGTGTTACAGCTCCACCGTTTTTCATAAAACCCATTTTATTTCTAACCTTTGTAGGTAGTTTAGATAAGCCTTTGCCTTTATTACCAGCTGGTATTGGTCTTAAATTCTTATTACTCACTTCGCCTCCTTCTGCTTTTTTTGTGCCCTTGTATTTACCGCCTCTTTTTTTGTAAGTTCTTACTAACCAGGCGTTTGCATAAGCAGACGGGTAAACGTCAAATTTTCTTTTCGCCTCTGATTTAACTCTTTGATACAAAGAAGGGTTAGCGACATTGCTTGGTGTTTTAGATTTTGCACTACCGCCTTTTCCAAATTTTATGGTTTTTAAGGTTTTGGCCTGTTGCGCATGTGTTCTGCTGGCCTTTTCTAAACCTTTTATTACTTTTTTTATCTTTTGCTTAGCCATAATTATTACCAGTTTTTACAAGACCAATATCCAGCAGTAAAAACATCCTTCTTTTTTTGGACCGCATCGCAATTATGCCTGGCCCGAAAAGATTTACGTCTTTCTGGTTGATCTTTTTTGATTGACATTTTGGGATCGCCGTATCGCACGATCTTAACTTGATCGCCCTTTTTTGCTAATACAGCAAATTTTTTGTTTTTACCTGGTGTTCTTTTTTGTTTGTTATAACCAGGAAAAGACTCTCCGCGGTAGGATAACCTACCGCTCGGAGATCTTGTGACATCTTTGGTCGTTGCCATAGATTAGTCGTATTTCTTGATTAACTCCAAAATAATCATGTAGCTGTCACCACTAGAATGTCCAGTAGTTGTAAAATCGAGATCACCCGTTTTACCAGATCCAGCATTATTTGGAATCGCGGTGAATGTATCGTAATACTCATCTCCAGTTGAATCGGCTGGTAAACCAATAGCTAGCACGTTTGTACTTGCATCAAAATCTATTTTTACCGACATGCCGACACAGGACCACCATATTCTTTGAATATGTACTTCTGTGCATGCTTGTCCTTTTGTATTAGATCCTAAAGCAGAAACGTCTACTTTCTTTACAGCAGATTCACCCGTGCCGTCCGATACGTTAGTGAACCGCAAAACAGCAGTTCTTTCACCATCTTGAATGGTTTGAGAGGTTACTGCGTCTGCCATTTTATCTTCCTACGATAGCTGTAACGTAATCAATAGTCATGGTTTTAGCCGCGGCCTCACCGTTTTGAATACCGAATGATACAGTCAATTCTTCGTTATCTGGTAGATTTGTGTTTACAACACCTACTGGCTCTGCGTTATTAACAGAGTAATGAACCAATGCTGTATCTGGATCTACAAAGAAAGCAACAGTAACAAAAGTGTCGTCTGCCATTGTGTGAATAGCAGTTGTATCTGTTGATGTGCTATCTTTTTCAACAATAAAGTCTAGGTTTGTATCACCGTCGTCTTTAATGAAGAAAATACCGTCTGATACTGCTAATGGAGAAGTATCAGTAATTTGTAGGCCAATAACAAAGTCAGATTGAGTTGCGTCGCTAACTTTAAATCTAGCTGAAAAATAAGCTCTTTTTGAACCGTCAATTAAAAAAGACTCGCCTTTTAATTGTAAAAAGTCGTTATCGTTATCGCCAGCCGCGTTAGTAAGCAACAGTTGACCACCAGCACCAGAAGTAATTGCCTCTGTTGCGGATCCTGTTCCTGCCTCGGTTGTTGTTACTGTCCAGTCACCACTGTTGTAGGTCATAAAATCATTGAAATAACCATAGTGTGTTTGGTCAGAAGGTAAAGGCACAAACATCGGTTGATCTTTTTTTGCCTTGGTTGCAACGGTGTTACCCGCCCATTGTATTTGGTTTTGAAAATGTGGATTAGCCATTATGAACTCCTTTGTTTGTATTAATGGAAAGCGGCAAGCCGCCCCTCATCAAGCTAATTAATATTGTTAATTAGATACTACACCCAAGGAATTACTTTAGCAAGTGAAGTGAGTCTAAAATATCAAGCGTATCTTTAGGATCTTTGTGCAATATACCAATGCCGCCAGCCTCCTCCCAGTGCTCAATGTTAGACTTTTTATCATCGACCAGGACATGGTTTGGCCTAGCAAATATCTTTTTATCTTTACCCTTTAAAGTAGATGATACAACGACGCTCGGACAAACGTATTGTCTGATCCATTCAGTCTTATCTGCAACCACTAAAGGTCTATTGATTAAACCAGAACAAGTGAGGATCTCCCAGGGCAGGTTAGAATCTTTTACCCAGGCAATTAGATCTAACGCCCCTGGCATGTAAGGCAAGTTTCTAAATAACCTTTTGTTAGTAAACTCAACCTTGCGATGATCGTAAGTTTGCTCGTTCCACAAAGGCCCATTAAGAAAGTCTGGGCCCTGGACACCTGCGACGAAGTCAGCCAAGACTCCGTCCATGTCTAGATAAATTTTACCTATTGCCACTACGCCACCTCCACAAATTTTTGAGCCCTTTTCCAACCTTCTCCATAAGTAATAGCTTGCTCTGGATCTATAAGAAAACCCTCTGCATCAAGCCACTTACAAAGTTGATTTGGTGTGCAACCCCAACCTTCACATAAATACATTATTTCCTTATACCACATGACAAAATTACCTTCGCTAACACCCATGTCGCCCTTGTTATAAGGCGGTATATAGTAATCACCGTCTAAATCTATTTTTGGTTTAAATACATATTTCATTACGCCACCTCCCTTGTATCTAAATCATTAACAAAAGCATCAATCATGGATTCTGCCTCTTTTTTTGTTGAGGTTTCTCCCCAAAACTCTGAACCCAGCTCACCAAATTCATTACCAAAATCATCGCCCCAGTTTTCGTCTGCATATTTACTTGGCCTCACCACATATACCAACTGGCCGAAATGGTTAGCAGTGCCTATTGTAAAATTGTTGTAATATTCATATTCCATTACGCCACCTCTCTTTGTAATAAGTCCGCGTTGTGCTTTTTCAAAACATACAAAGCGGCTTGAGCCTTTTCTTTATCATGGTAGAAAATTCTTTTTGTATTTCCGTGCCTTGGATAATCAGCAAGGGATTTATCTGAATCAAAATCATGCGCCTCTAAAATATTAAGGTATTCAGTAGCATGATAACCAGGTTGGTCTCCATCCATAAAAGTGTGGATCTCTAAACCCGTCATTAAGTTTGGTAATTTAATACTGTATTTAGGGTATCGTAATATTTTGTCTTTACCAATCGGCTCGTCCGTTTTTTTATCATATTCGTAGTTATATGCGTTTTTTACAATCTGTAACTCTAAATTCATAAGCAGATCGTACTCTTCTGAATATTGTTTGCAGTTTTTAAATTTAACCATTACGCCACCTCCTTACAGTTGCATTTTAAATAAACAGTTTTTTCTGGCATTGGATTACCAAAAATATCCTCAAAAGTGATCTTTTTTTTACCAGTGCCTTCGCAATCCTCACAAAAACCAACGGTTTCAATAGTCGTTAAAGAAACCAGTTTGTCCTCGACATCAATATGAACAGCCATTACGCCACCTCCTTGTCGTTGTAAATGAAACCATCAATATCAAAGTTGTCGATGACAACAGTTTGACCATGTGTTTTGTAAAGAGTGCCCTCGTCCATTGGGCCAAGTGGAACCAAAAACCAGTATTTGTTTTTGTTGCCGTCATAAATTACGTCGCCACTAGAAGTAGACCTTAAACCCATAACCTCGCCAGTTTTTTTGTTTATCGGCAAATCAACGGTGACTTTAATCCTTGGATCATAGTCATCGTTGACGATCTTTTTACCGTCATACTCAAACTCTGGGCCCCTAGACCAAGAGCCGTCAATGTTGTTGGTTAATCCAAAAGCCTCTCTGATTGTATTGACATCAACCTCAGCAACTTTTGTATAACCTTTGGTGTTATCACCAAACTCGTTTGCATGAAATACTTTTATCATTTTTCCTCCGTTTTGATTATTGAATACATTTCCCATATACCTAATATACTAAATATTGCAAAAATGTGCAATATTTTACACTTATTATTTTTAATTAATTTAGGCCAAAAAAAAGGGCCCTGGTGGGCCCTTAATTTGAAATACTTGAGTTATAAACGGTATTTCAGTCGTTCTATTTACGCACCTTGTGATCCGAAGATTCCTCTCCAATCAGAGAAACCAAATGAATATCTTTCACGCGCTTTGTAACGAATGTTACCAGTTGAGAAATCTGGTTCCATGGATGTTTCCATGCCAGTTCTCTGGAACATTTTAAGGCCATCGCCCATTGCTGTTACAGAAGTTAAGATGAAGTATGCGTCTGGATCATTCAGATAATGGTTTACTGAATAGCCGCCAGGAAGAACACCTGTGTTCTTAATAGCGTTCAAGTCATTATCAGAAGTTCCAGTTCTACCTGGAGAATTAAGAATTCTGTCAGCAACAAATACTAATTGTGGTGGCACGATTAGTTTGTCAGCTTGAACAGAGATTGTTAATCCCTTGTCATCTGTGAAAGTTGAGATACTAATTAGATCGTCCTCTAATGAAGTTTCATTAAGGTCGGCCATAGTTGTTTGTCTATTAGCCGCTGTTCCACCACCTGCAAGTGGGTGAGCAGTGTTAATTAATGAAACACCGTCTCCTCCAGTAAAGCTGGATGAGAAAGCATTATTGAGAACGTCCGCACCTTTAACCTCTTTGGTATGAGCCATAGATTTTGCAAGTGCTTTAACGTATCTTTTCCCGAGTGAGTCGTAAAGGTTATCCTCAACAGCCTCTTCTGTTAGAGCAAACGCTAACGCCACTGTATCGTGGGTGTAACGTGCACTGAAACTTTCAGACGCGTTGTCAAAGACTACTCCTTGACCTTCGGTTTTAGTCGGCGCAGATCCGAATCCAGTAATTAATACTTCTTCTTCAAAGGCACGGTTGGAATCTTCAATAGTGAAGATCTCTTCGTATTCACGATCGTATTCATCATAGTTAAGACCAAATAATGAATTCAGACCTGGTTCTAGCTCTTTAGCTAGTTGAGCTCTTGATATTGCCATTATTTACTCCTTACGCTAGGCCAGCACCTTTCTGCCCCATGATGTGGTTTTGAATCACACAAAGAACATTGGTGTTGCTTGATGCTACGTCATCGTTATCGGGATCCTGGGAGATATCAATCGCCTTGAGAGGTAACGTTGCGGTCGTAGCACCGGTTGTTACGTCTAGTTCAAGGTTTGACCTTCCAGACTTAGTATCGCCAACAGGTGAACCATCAACAATGTCGAAGTTACCGAACAGATCAGCTACCGGGAAGGTATCGTCTGCTTGGACCTCAAACACTACGTTTGGATCATCTATTACGCTTGCGATTATATCACTAGCAGAAATACTGCCAGGATATGTGTTTTTGAAAACTTGCTCGCCTGTGGTTGGATCAGTGTATTGAACACCGTTAAACACTCCGACAATCGGAACAGTACCAGTTGCGGTATGTCTACCAATTACACCAGCTGTCAACTGAGTTACTAAATCGCCTTGAAAGATTGGAGTTGTAGCTCCACTTGCGATTCTGTATCTTGATTGACCACCAGAGTATGGTGCTCCACCCATCATACGAACAGGCTTGCATCCAAATGCGCTATCACTATTAGCCATTTTTAGCTCCTATTATATGTTGTTACTTTTTCCCAAAAGTAACATTAGACTCCCTTTTTGAATCATACTGCACATAACGGCTATCTTTACGCGACTCATTGAACATGTTGTTATCCAGTGCCTCACGTTTTTTAGCTGTTTGACCTTCATAATAAGCATTACGCTCATTTTTGGTTTCTACAGGAATCTTCGCTAAGAGTAGTCCATCGTTATAAACAATGCCAGCATGTCTGCCTTCTTCCATAGTAGGTAAGACAAATTCTGTAGGTAAATCAGTGCCTCTTACGAGCTCCCAACCTTCCCTAAGTCTTTTACTTACATTACTTCTATCCTCTTGGCCCAGCATGGATTCTCTTATCCAACGATA
>Ga0208159_1000048_pt1 | contig 41712 bp, 59 predicted proteins | sample 9_EtaG_FD_184082 | JGI IMG/M metagenome (GOLD analysis project Ga0208159, IMG submission 184082) | Marine viral communities from the Subarctic Pacific Ocean - 9_ETSP_OMZ_AT15188 metaG (SPAdes) (version 2) | ecosystem: Environmental > Aquatic > Marine > Oceanic | place: Pacific Ocean | collected... | reverse complement strand
TTAGCAAATGGGGAATACGAAGGAGAACAATTTAAGCACGACATCCATGACACTTGGAGGAGCACACAATGACACGGTATGATTTATTACAAACATTGGAAATGATTTTTCCTAACAAAGAAGAAAATGATTCTTGGTTTGTTGCAAGCGAAGATGAAGGAATAGTTAGAATAGCATTTGTTGTAGATATAGAGGGAGAACACAATGACTATATTTAAGGTAACTTTTATACCGCATAACACACTAGAATACACTTATGAGGTTGAGGCTGATAACGAAGAGTTGGCCTGTTCACAAGCTCGTGATGATTTTAGAATGGATGTTGGCTACGACAAATCAAAAGATTTTATTATTAGTGATGTAGAGGAGGATGCATAATGTTCGGTGATGTTAATTACGATCCAAATAAATCCATTGATGATTATAAAGAGCTCACTTGTGACGAGACACTAACCTTATTGGAGTATGCTTTCGGGGCTAAAAATGTCTATCTCGTTGAAGAAGGCGAGGGTTACATTCTGGTAGAGGCTGATTCAATTTTCAAGGCACATGGGAAAAAGTCCATGCGGTTTGAGTTGGACAAGCTAAACCTTAGATGGGGCTATCACTATGGTAGGCCAGAAGGATACAGTAACGATGTTATCTGTATCTATACTAAGGAGGCTGATAAAAATTCAGATATTGAGATGAATAATTTATTTTACAAAAAGGTTTTATCTCATGTGTTATTTGAGCAAACCATCACGAGCTCTAAAAAAGAATTACAAGAAGTTTTATTCTTTGACGAGTCTACTACTGACTCTTGGAGTCTTGAAAAATGCAGGATTCAATATGTTAAAGACCAGATTGAATTTTACGAGGGAGGAAATCTCGAGGCTGAAGTTGAAGAATTGTGTAAGGAGATAGAAGATGCCTAGACTAATGATGGTATGGGAATGGCAAGATGCCTTCAGTAAATGGGGGTTCATGGACGGAGATGGATGGAACGGCACGCACCTTGTAAGTGAGTTTATCGAGTCACTTGGGTACGAGGTCGAGTGTGATACTTGGGGTATTCATAACTATCTAATTCTGGACATTCGGGAAAAGATAGCGGGAACGGACGCAACAGTTTCTATCTTGTTTAATCCTAACAATAAAGTTGGCGATGATCTAGATGATTGGAACGATGAATGCCGCAAGCGTATGAGAGCTTACTATTCTGGTAAGGAAGAACAAAAAGAAGGTGAGACAGAAACTGATTTTGATCCATTAGGATATGCAGATCCCGAGTCTTATTTGCCACAGGATTTAATTGATTCTTTGAACGAAGAATTTCACAACGAATATGAGGTGTATGAATGATAGAGACTGCATTAGTATGCCTTGCACTTAACATCTACCATGAAGCTCGTAACCAACCAACGATAGGTCAGGTGGCCGTGGGTCAGGTAGTAATGAATCGTGTTAGGGATGAGAGATTCCCTGACACGGTGTGCGAGGTTGTCAAACAGGGGCAGACCTATTCTTGGCAGCCCGACCTTCCAATCAGAAACAAGTGTCAGTTTAGTTGGTGGTGCGATGGTAAGAGCGATAGGCCGCAGGATAAAAAGGCTTGGGAGCATGCTCTATTGTTGGCATCAGGGGTATATCTGGACAAACTACATGATTTTGTGGAAGGATCAACACACTACCATGCCATTTATGTCTTACCAGACTGGCATGAAAGCAAACAATATGTGGTTAGAATTAACGACCATGTATTTTATAAGTGGGAGAACGATTGATGTGGAAGCGTTGCATGGTTTGCGGTGAAAGAGCAGACGCAATAGAAAACAACACACCTTATTGTGCAGACCATTGGTTTAAATTTTTTACAAACGAAGGAGGATTATATGGGAAAGATGAGCGATCTAGAAATCGAGCTAGAGGAAATGGAACTAAGCTTAGAAGAGTTTCGGCAACAGATACGCGAACTCAATGATGCCGTTGTTAATTTTCAACCGCCAAAACCTACACGGCAGACCAGAGCTAAGACAAGCTCTAAGAAAGCTAAGAACATAAGCGGATGGAGAAGAGGCCTGGAACTTGGAGGTAGTTTAAAATGATACATGGAGATGACATGGATTTCCTTCTCAAGATACATGATGAGTATCAAGATGGAAAAATAAATTTAAAAGAAGCAGTTCGCAGGGCTCAACTGGTCTTGGATTTATCGGAGGATTCTTTGAAAAAAGTATTCACGGATATCGAAAGAAACAATGTGGTTAAGATTGCAGGCTAATGTTTAGATATAAAACACCACCATACGCCCACCAAGAAGAGGCACTTCGCAGGTCTTATGACAAGAAGAACTATGCCTATTTTATGGAAATGGGATGCGGCAAGTCTAAGGTATTGATAGATAATATTGTATGGCTCTACGACATTGGTCGTATAGACACGGCTATTATTATTGCACCCAAGGGTGTGTATCGAAACTGGGAGCTCTCAGAAATACCAACACACATGCCTGATCACGTTGACTATACGGTGGACGTATGGAAACCAAGCCCCAAAAAAGCAGAAAAAGAAAAGCTTATGGAAGGGGCAACAGAAGAGAGAAAACGATTAAGAATACTCCTTATTAACGTAGAGGCTTTTGGGTCAACAACTAAGAAGCTAAGTTTATATCTGGCAAGTTACATAGATAATTGTAAGTTTATGTTGGCCGTGGATGAGAGCACCACCATAAAAAACCCGAAGGCAAAACGGACAAAGAACATTATACAATTTGGCAAGCAGGCAGGATACAAGCGCATACTGACAGGCTCTCCAGTAACAAAGTCACCTATGGATTTATATTCGCAATGTGAGTTTATGGATAAATCACTGCTGAATCATGAAAGCTATTGGTCTTTTCAAGGTCGGTATGCCGTAACACGTACACAAAGAATGGGCAGTCATAGTTTTCAAATGATTGTAGGCTATAGAGGTCTAGAAGAACTATCGGAGAAGCTAGATAAGTTCTCGTTTCGTGTTACAAAAGACGAGGCTCTGGATTTGCCGGAAAAGATATACACAACACGAGGTGTATCTTTGACAGATGAACAACTCGAATACTATGTATCACTTAAAAACGTAGCAGTCGCATTGCTCGAGGGCGGTGATTTAGTATCAGCCCCCGCAGTTATGACACAACTTCTGCGTCTGCAACAAGTGCTCTGTGGTCATGTGATGACGGACGATGGTGACTTGGTAGAGATACCATCGAGAAGAATAGATGCACTACTCGATACGATAGAAGAGATGCAGGGCAAGATAATCATATGGTCACGGTTCAGGTATGACATAAAGAAGATAGCTAAAGTTCTCAAAGACAAGTTTGGTGAGGGCTCTGCGGTTACATTCTTCGGTGACACAACCGACAACGAAAGACAGAACGCGATAGAGAGCTTTGAGAGAGGTGAGGCACGATTCTTTGTGGCAAACCCACAGACCGCAGGTCGGGGTCTCACGTTGAATGCAGCAACGAATGTGATCTATTACTCAAATGATTTTAATCTCGAGACACGCATGCAGTCCGAGGACCGATGTCATCGTATCGGTCAGCATAACAAGGTGCTGTATGTGGATCTTGTGTGCCGTGGTACGGTGGATGTGCACATTGTAAAGACATTACAAGGTAAGATTAAGATATCTGCCGCAACATTAGGAGAGAAGGTCAAGGAGTGGCTAAGAATACCAACGAAATAATATTATTTATTGGGTTGACATAAACTTATCACTGCTTATATAACAAAACTAGAGATTTTAAATTATTACAGGAGATTTGATTGGATATTACGAAGTTTAAATCAGTAGCCATTTATGTGGAGACTCATGGAAAAGTAAAAGAGCTTGCCTATCAGGGTAGAAGAAGTGTTCCTAAACAAATGGAGCTACTGATAGACAAAGCTTGGGAAGAACATTTGGCAAGCAAGAAGCTTGACGGTGTGAAGAAAAAGTAGGACACTACTAAACCACCCGAAGGGGTAAAACTTTATTTTATATTTAAAGAAGGAGAAAGCATGAGTGATTATGATCTATTCACACATATAGAAGAAAAGATTGATGCAAGTAAGTTTGACGAAGTATCTACAGAAGGTGTTTCGGATCTATCTACACTTGTACGCAGGAAACTACAGATTGACAAAGACATTGAGGATGCAGAACAACACCTTAAAAATCTAAAGTTTCAGGCAACTAAGATTTCCACAGAAGATATTCCTGCTCTTATGCAACAGATGGGTGCCAATAAACTAGGGGTCGATGACCATGAGGTTAAGATAGTTCCCTTTGTTCATGCACGCATAAGTGAAGAGAACAAGGACAAGGCTCACGGATTTATCAGGTCAGTGGGCGAAGGAGATATCATCAAGAACGAAGTGACTGTTAATTTTTCTGCGGGTCAGGACAATGAAGCAGGTGCGTTTGTGGATGAACTTAGAAGTCAGGGTAAAGATCCAAACCAAAAAACATATGTACATCATTCCAAGTTGAAAGCATGGGTTAAAGATAGGATCTCTAAAGGTGAATCAATAGACATGGATCTATTTTCAGTGTTCACAGGTAACGAAGCAAAGATTGTAAGAAAATAATAGGAGGACAATATGTCAACAAAACAAGCAGTAGCAGAAAAGCAAAACACAGCAATAGCTAATATTATGGATACCCTCGAGGAACATGCAGGGGCAGGTATGGACTCTATTGGAACGGAGGATATGCAGATACCATTCTTGCGTATCTTGCAACCACTTAGCCCACAACTTCTAAAGACAGACCCGAAATATATCAAAGGTGCATCAGCAGGAGACTTATTTAATACGGTTACAGGTCAGGTGTGGGACCCAGAGGAAGGGGTTACTGTGATACCGTGTGGGTATACAACTAAGTATCTCGAGTTTTCTTTCAGAGAAGAAGGCGGTGGATTTGTTCAAGAATTGAACCCAACCAATCCAGACATTCAGAAGGTAGAACGTGTTGGCTCGTCTGAAAAGTTACCCTCTGGCAACGAGCTCGTGCGTACTGCACAACACTTGGTCATGATCGTGGACGAGGACGGTGGTACACAAAGTGCTGTGTGTGACATGAAAAAGACACAATTGAAAGTGTCAAGACGTTGGAATACCCAGATGCGTATGTTGCAGTATAAGGGCAAGAACGGTCCCTTCAATCCACCGATGTGGGCAACAATATGGAAACTAAAAACAATTCAGGAGTCCAATGACAAGGGCTCGTGGTTCAACTTCGATGTATCCAAGATGGAGCCTACCGATGTGCCTGCCTCTGCTATCGATGCGGCCAAGGCATTCTTTGATAGTTTCAAAAAAGGTGAAATCAAAACATCAGGTGTAAGCTCAGATGAAATAGATAACTCTCCGCAATCTACAGTCGATGACTTACCCTTCTAAAATTTGGTGAAGCAATGTTGACGGGAGTCGGAGGTCCCCGAAAAAGGTTATGAGAGTGCTTCATCATTGTAGGTGTATTCAATTGGCGTTTTATCCACCTACAGTTCCTTTCTCTTTCATAGCTAACCTCCACCAACATTCGGAGAGAATATATGGATCAGACGCAACGGTTCATGGCGGCTTTCAAAGGGTTTGAATACGCACATGGACAGACAAAAATACAAGAAGAAAGAGTGGCCGGAAAGCAAAAGGCTAACTCTAGAATTATTCGAGAGCCTCTTACAGAAGAGCTCGTAGAGTCTCACCTAAAAGGTATCCTTGGTGTAGGATCTATTCCCATAAATGAGAACAACAAATGTAACTTCGGTGCACTGGATATTGACACCTATCCATTAGACTTAGTAGCCTTAGATAAGAAGCTACGGGCCGCAAAGGTTCCGTGTATCGTGTGCCGTTCTAAGTCAGGCGGTGCTCACATATTCTTCTTCTTTACAGAAGAGATACTGGCAGGAGAGTTCCGTGACAAGGCATCTGAGATTGCGTCATATCTTGGATTTGGAGGGTGCGAAATATTTCCCAAGCAAGAACAGGTGCTTGTTGAGCGTGGTGATGTTGGGAACTTTATTAACCTTCCATACTTTGACTCGGAACAAACCATGCGGTATGCGGTCAAAGAGAACGGCAAGAACGCGAAGCTAACAGAGTTTCTCACACTGGTTAAAAAACGCAGTGTTCCACCAAAAGATTTTTTAAATATTAGTTTAGGTGGTCAATCAAACATGTTTAAAGACTGGCCTCCGTGTTTGCGTGTGATGATGGAGCAGGGCATACCAGAGGGCACCCGAAACACAACGATGTTTAACGTGGCTATCTTATGCAAGATGATGGACCCAGATAACTGGAAGTCGAATCATGAAAAGATCAACACGCAGTATTGTCAGCCACCACTGCCTGCCTCTGACATTGTTACGATCCAGAACCAGATGGATAAGAAAGAATATTTCTACACATGTGATCAAGAGCCAATGAAGTCTTTCTGCAACAAGACGTTATGTAAAACTTTAAAGTATGGTGTTGGCAATCAAAAGGTAACGATGGATTTAGCAGGCCTATCTGTTGTGATGTCAGAACCAAGGCTTTGGTTCATGGATGTAAATGGCAGGAGGCTAGAGCTAACAACAGAAGAACTACAAATGCCTGTCAGATTTCAAAGAGCCTGCATGGAGCAGTTAAGTTTTATGCCAGATGCATTCAAGGCAAATGACTGGCAGATTCTTGTTAATGGTTTGATGGAGAATCTAAACGAGATTGAAGTGCCAGATGAGCTTACATTCAAAGGACAGTTCTTTGAGCACATGGAGGCATACTGCACTGGCAGAATACAGGCGCAGAGTGCAGAAGAGATTATTCTTGGCAAGCCGTACACGAGAGAGGGATATACTTTTTTTAGATTGGATTCCCTCATGGGGTTCTTGAGACAACGTAAGTTTGATGATTACTCGAGGGCACAAGTTCAAGAACGATTGAAGGAAATGAATGGAGGTCAAGAGGCCAATGGAGGTAAAAATTTTAGAACATCTAAAGGGGAATGGAAAACTATCCGTGTGTGGTGGATACCAGAATTTACCCAAGAAGTAGATGTGCCTGATGTCGAAATAGAAAAGACGGAGGTGCCCTTCTAATGCAGACAACAATCTTTGGTCCTCCAGGAACAGGCAAGACAACAACGCTAATTAATATTGTTAAAAAAGAAATACAAAGAGGCACCCCTTTGGATAAGATTGCCTTTGTTTCTTTTAGTCGTAAGGCCGCTGACGAAGCAAAGCAAAGAGCCGTGCAAGAATTAAACGTGAACCCAGATAACCTGACTTGGTTTAGAACACTGCATTCTCTAGCTTTTCAATATCAGGGCATGAGTACAAAAGATGTGATGAAAGCATCTGATTATCGAGAGCTTGGAAGATTAGTCGGGTTAGACTTTAGCACAAACTCTTATTTAACAATGGCTGATGGTGGTTTGTTTGCACAGGGCAAAGGGGGTGATGCATATCTGGGTATGATTCAGATAGCCAGAGTTCGTGGTTGGAGTTTAGAAAAAGAGTTTAATTATACGGCTGATTACAGAATGCATTTTCAGCAGGCACGGATCGTGGATAATGCACTGAGAGCATACAAAAAAGAAGCAGATAAAAAAGATTTCGTAGACATGATTGAGGACTTTGTCGAGGACGGTGAGGGGCCTTCATTTGATGTTCTGATAGTTGATGAGGCACAAGACCTAGCACCACTCCAGTGGCGCATGGTGCGCGAAATACTGGCACCTAATTCTAAGCGTGTCTACTATGCTGGAGATGATGATCAGTGCATCTATACATGGATGGGTGTGAACGTAAAAGATTTCTTAAGAGCGTCTGAAGAAAAGCAGATACTGACGCAGTCGTATCGTGTGCCACAGCAAGTGCATGACATAGCGGCATCGATTGTAAATCGTATTGACATTCGTCAGGACAAGCAATGGAACCCCGCATCACATACAGGCACAGTGGTATGGCACCGTGATGTGCGAGATGTAGATTTAGATGAGGGTCAGTGGTTAGTGCTTGCTCGAACTAATTACATAGCAAACAACATCGCTCGAGATTTACGCGAAGACGGCTATGTCTTTTACAGAGAGGGCTCGGGTTGGTCTATCTCCCCGAACATATTGCAATCAATAGAGACTTGGTTGTTGTTATGCAAAGGCTCTGAGATATCGACTGAGAAATTGTGGCAATTTTGTGACCAACTTAGAAAGGGCTTTCTTACTAGGTCTGCAAAGAGCAGGCTCAAGAAGATGGAAGAGGGCGAAACTTTTAATCTGGGTCGATTAATAAACGAGTTTGAGTTGCAGGCATCCGAGCAAACCAAATGGTACGACATAATAAATGTATCAGAGACAGAGGAGATTTATATATCATCCGCTCGAAGGAGAAACGAGAAGATCCTGACGGGCACACCGAGAATAAAGATATCAACTATACACAAAGCCAAGGGAGGAGAGGCAGACAATGTATTATTAATTTTAGACTCATCAAGAGCAGCGTGTAAATCAAGGGACCACGATGCTGAGAAAAGAACTTTTTATGTTGGCGTAACCAGAGCCAAGAAAGAATTACATTTAGTAGAAGCAAAATCAGAATGGGGATTTTACATATGAAAAAAATAAATAAACTACAGAAGATTAAACGCTTGTTAAAAAAGCACCCAGAAAAGAGCAACAAAGAAATAGGTGCTATGACAAAAGCTAATCCAAACTATGTAGCTAAGATAAGAAGAAATGAAAAACAACCTGTGTTTAATAATGAAGCTAGAGTAATAATGGGCAAGCCAAGACCTAAGAACAGGGTTTGGTTTTTAAACGAAGCTGAACTTTTAATTAACGGACCAAGGGCAAATGATTATGGAGAGTCCCAGATAAACCATGAGCGTATTGCAAAAATGTGGACTATAATTTGTAAGACGGATATAACTCCAGAACAGGTTATTGCTTGTATGATAGCAGTTAAACTGGCTAGATTATCAGAAGACATATCTAAGAGTGATTCTTGGGTAGACATAATTGGATATGCCGCTTTAGGTGGAGAAATGGTAAATGTTAAAAGCTGATGGGTTTGATAAAGCAGTGATTGGCAGGGCTCTAAACCCTGTCAATCGTGAAGACGTTATTGTATATGATGCGTATCTTTGTATGAAAATTCTTGTAGAAAGAGACGGCATGACAGAAGATGATGCAATAGAGTACCTAGAATTTAATACGATAGGTGCTTTTGTAGGGGAATCTACTCCTATATTTTTATGGAGGATGTCTCTTGAAGAAGTCGAAGCATCAATTTGATTTTCTGGAAAACCCTGAATTTGACTTTGCTCACAAAGAAGATATGAAAGAACTATCTTTAGCCTCTGTAGATAAAGACTGGTCACCTCCTCAAGTATTTCCAGACTTAACAAAGCATAAAAGAATTGCTGTTGACTTGGAAACGAAAGACCCAAACATCAAGACCTTGGGACCAGGATGGCCTCGAAGGGATGGCTATGTGATTGGTATAGCTGTAGCGGCAGGAGATTATCAGGGATACTTTCCATTCAGGCATGCAGAAGGTGAGAATTTACCAGAAGATACGGTGCTGTCATGGTTCAAGAAACAGATGGCAACGCCAAACATAGAAAAAGTTTTTCACAACTCGACTTATGATCTGGGTTGGCTACGAGCAGAGGGGATAGAGGTTCAAGGTCGAATCATCGACACCATGACAGCCGCCCCTTTGTTGGATGAGAACAGAAGATACTATAATCTAAACTCTTTATCAGGCGAGTATCTACAAGAATACAAGAACGAAAGACTGTTGAAGCAGGCGGCTACTTACTTTGGTGTAGATCCAAAAGCAGGTATGTGGCAACTGCCATGTAGATATGTTGGTCCATACGCTGAACAAGATGCGGCCGTGACTCTTAGACTCTGGAACAAGCTGTCAATAGAGCTCAAAGAACAAGAATGTGAATCGATATTCAATCTTGAAAGTTCTTTGATACCATGCCTGCTGGACATGAAAACAAAAGGGGTACGAGTTGATCTAGATAAAGCAGACAAAGTAAAGAAGCTACTCGAGAAAAGGGAAGCTGACCTGTTAGAAGAAATACGGGCCGAAACTGGTGTGTCTATCGAACCTTGGGCGGCTACATCTATAGCAAAAGCGTTTGATGCTCTTAGTCTTCCATACCATAGGACAGACAATACTGATGCGCCCTCCTTTACAAAGCAATTTCTTCAGAATCATGAACATCCAATAGCCTATAAGATATTAAAAATACGAGAGTTCAATAAAGCTAACACGACTTTCATCGATACGATTGTAGAACATAGCCATAACGGCAGACTACATTGTGACTTCAACCCACTGAGAAGTGACGATGGAGGTACCGTTACAGGTAGATTTAGTTCTTCTAACCCTAATCTACAACAGATACCTGCACGAGATCCAGAATTAAAGAAACTAATCAGAGGTTTGTTTATACCAGAAGAAGGTGCGGAGTGGGGCTCGTTTGATTATGCATCACAGGAACCTCGGTGGTTAGCACATTATTGTGCACAGATAAAAGGCCCTGCAAGACATCCACAGATTGATGAAGTGGTAGAGATGTACAAGCGAGGAGATGCAGACTTTCACCAGATGGTTGCAGATATGGCGGGTATCAAAAGAAAAGAAGCAAAGACAGTTAACCTTGGGATCATGTATGGCATGGGCAAAAGCAAGCTTGCAGGTGTGTTAGATATATCTGAAGCAGAGGCTACTAAACTTTTAGAAGTCTATCATGAAAAGGTTCCGTTTGTGAAAGGTATTGCAGACAGTGCCATGAACCATGCACAAAAAGAAGGTGTGATACGAACATGGTTAGGACGTAAGTGCAGGTTTGATATGTATGAGCCAAAGTCTTTTGGATTTAACAAAGCACTACCACTGAAAGAAGCACTACAACAGTACGGTGGCAAGGGCATGATTAGAAGAGCGTTCACATACAAGGCTCTTAACAAACTTATACAGGGCTCGAGTGCCGACCAGACAAAGAAAGCTATGGTGGATTGCTACAACGAGGGCCTTGTTCCAATGTTGACGGTGCACGATGAGCTTTGTTTTAACATAGAGTCAGAGGAACAGGCCACCAGAGTCGTTGAGATTATGGAAACCTGTGTGGAAGACCTGAATATTCCTTTCAAAGTAGATGCAGAGATGGGTAAGAACTGGGGTGAGGTTGGATAGTTGGTTTAGGTATTAACAATTATCCATATCAGTATGCCTAAGACTACACCAAGGCAGATAAATATTATAGTAAAGGCTAAAAACGTCAATTCTCGCGTCCTTCATGGTATATATACACGACTATCGCTGCTGAAGGGCCTGAGAATTGGGTTTTTTATCTAATGATTTCAGTAACTTACTAAAGAGGCTCAACAAGGTGTAAGGCGTGTTTTTTAGCTTCGTTGTTACGTCTAGTCCAACCTTTACCAAAAGTTTTAAAGTGAGACAGAGATTCATAGTAGTTTTGTCTGTCTGAATACAGGGTATCTAACGTGTGTAGTACGTCTGCATCACTGACAAGACCAAGGGTCTGTGGTCCGATGGCACCGTCTTGTGTAGCACCGACTGCTTTTTGTAAGAATTTAATCGCTCTGCTTGGTCCAGAGTTTACACCGAAATCAAAAACAAAATAATCCACACCGCTGGGCAGTTGATCACATTTCATTTTTTTCCAGTAATTGTTTTCGTATATCGGAGCTACATCTTCCTCGGTTAGCTCACGCATATCTTTTACTAACAAGTCGTTCTTCATGCAGTGCTTTTCGTACACACGCCTGGTCACCCCCATCATAGTCTCTCCTCCAGGGTCTTCAGCGTGATTAACGTGGCCTCCTTCGTGTTCCAGTACCCATGCCAGTGCCTTATCAAAGTTCTTCATATTATTGTCCTTGTAGTCTTCTTACTATTTGTAAATTTTTCAAAGCGTCTATTGGGTTGCCACCTAGAAGAGATGGGTCTCGAGGCTGAACGGGGGCTGACTGAGCCTGTGTACTGGGAGGAACAACACTAGCAGTAGCCCCCGCCTGCGGTGTTGCCGATTGAATGGGTTCGGCAACTGGGGCAGAGGGTGTTATTTCTTGTGTGACAGGTTCGGGTTGCGGTGTTTCTGGCTCAAGACTTCTACCTCGTAACTCTCTTCTTATATCATTCAACTCTGAACGTGGAAACACAGAACGTAAGTCATTCTCTCTGAGATTTTTAGAAACAGTTCGGCTGCTAACATCGATAGGGTCAAACTCTCCACGCATCACTCGACCAAGGTCACCTACGTTTGCTCTTTTTAATATCTTTCTTATCTGCCTGTCTTCAAGTCCCATAGTTCTCATGTCTTCAACGATACGAAACAGGTCGCGTTGAACACGGAACTTCGCTTCATTTGCATCTCTGTAAGCTCGTATAAATTGTTCCGAAGATGCGTTAGCTCTATTAGATACCGTGGTGTAAATATTACTAGAGTTTTTACTACGCTCTGAGATTTCATAACCCTTAAACCTAAGACCAAGTGGAACATCAATTGGATTTTCAGTGATTCCTGTAAAGGCTCTTGCAAGTTCAGAAGACAATTCTCTTTCTCTGTCATATCTATCTTTTGAGCTAATTCCTGTTTCTTCTTCTAAGCCAAGACCCGACACCAATCCTCTGGCAAAACGACTTGGTTCAGGAGTTCCCCCAGATACTGTAGCAGGAAAAACAGAAGGAACTATTGCGTCAAGTATATGAACAAAGCTCTTACCTATCTTTGTTCCTGCGTCATCCTCTGGGTTATAAACTTTAGCACCACTTATAGTTTGACCGCCACGACCACCCACAAGTTGCCCTGCTTGTCTAACTCCAAGCAACTCTGCTTCAGGATCTAACACATCTCTTAATTTTGAAGTGATGATTGCTTCTTCAGTAAATGGTTTAAACAATTCTCCCAATGCTTCATTAGCTGCTTGCCCTGCAATCTGTGCTCCATTGTATCCTTTTAATTTACCTTCTTCTGCTTTATTCATCGCACCATTTACAACTCTTTCGAGCAAGTCATATGGATTTGAATAGCTATAGTTGATATAGGTCGGGAGTCCATCTTCATCTCTACCAGTTGGTATGAGTCTAGCATTCTTTTCCCACTCAGGTGCCATGGATCTTTGATATGCATCCATTTCTTCTTTTGTAACTCCTGAGTTCATGTACGCATAATGACTCAAAGCGGCAGGAGCAATTCCAAATGTAGTAGCAGCACCTGTTAGTCTACGAAGTCCTATCTTTCTAATTTCTGCATTATCACTTGCAAGCTCATCAATACCACGAGCAACTGTATTTACCCCTGTTCTAAGTATTTCATACGGAAATGCTATGAAGTTACCTACCGGGGCTCTTCTTAAAGTTCTTATAAACTCAGGTGCCATGTTATAGTTTGGAACTGTATTACGAACTATATCTGCGGCTTGTTCTTTCAATGCTTGTTCAGAAGGAGCACCTTCTTTAACTCCACGATAGGCATTTCTAAGTTTATTTAATTCAAAATTATAATTATATATTTTCCATATATCGTCACCTGCTTGATACAGATTTTCTGCTTTCTTGCCCACGTTGCCAAGCATCGAGCCAAGTCTATTATCTGTAATTTTACTTCCAAATTTTCTACCCACAGGAATGCCGTTTACGGAGGCATCATCCGTGTAACCAAGACCTTTTTGTAGGAGTTGTTGAATCTCTCGTAATTCTGCTTGTGAGCCAACGACACCTAGCTGTTGTAACTCTTGAAAGCTTTTCAAAGCCGCATCATTAGAAACGTTTGTAAATAAATTATCGTAAACAAGTCGTAACGACTCGCCAAGATTTGCGCCTCTCCCAATATTGCCTTGTGCTGCTGCAAACAAAGACGCTGTTGTTACATTTCTTATTTGTGTTATTGGAGATAGAACAGTCTTACCGTATTGAGTAGCACCTTTTAATCGTAAGAATCCAGAGTATGCATCTCGCACTGTGTTTCCAATTACGTTTGTGTCGTTAATCACAAACCGATTCATGTCGTTAAAAACTCTTGTAGGAACAGCATAACCTCTTAAGGTACCAAATTTTGATTTCTCAAGAGATTCGTTCCTATCAATAATAGTAAACCCCTGTTTATCTAAGGCATCTATTTCAGCTTCACTTAATCCTCTTGTATCTTTAAATAGTTTTCCAATACCAGCATTATCTTTAGCCAACTTTCTTATGCTAGAAAAATATTTATCGGCTGCTATAAACTGTGACAAATCAGAGACAGTTCCTAGAAAATTTTCTTTTGTGTCTTTCACCTCTCCTAATAAAGCCCTTTTGTAATCAGCCATATTAGTTCTGTTTTTAAATAAATTGGGATTTATTTGTATGTCTGCAATACTTGCAAAGCGTGTTTTAGGATCTGCCTTAGTGTTAATTCTTCGGTGCCTATTTAAAAAATTTATAGCAGCGGCTTCTGCTTGAGCATCTGTAATTGGGTCCATGCTTATAAACTGAAACTCATCTCCACCTTCAACAGTTCTAGCAACACCTAAACTCGTTGCTCTGGATTCATCGACTCTTGCAATTAGTGAGAGTTCTTCCAAGGTAGAACTTCTGTCTGATTTAAAACCAGCAACCGCTGCACTGAGAACTTCTTTTGTTGGCTGATATTTTGCGTCTTCAAACGAGCGGTATCTTCTTCTGAGGTAATTATTTATGTTGGCTTCTATCTCTCGTCTTAGTTCTGTACCAATTTTTTTACTACCATCTTTAGTAGTGATCTCATCTAAACCTTTAAGGTAATCGCTGTTTAATATATCGTTGTTCAGTTGTTGAACTAGGCCACGCATCTTACCCGCTTCACGTTGTACGTTTTCAGGCAACTCTTCAAAGGCTCTTTGTCTTGCCTCCGCTGTCGGGCCAACCATGAACTCTTCTAAGTTATTAAAGATACTTTGTTCTGTTAAAGGACTAGCTTCACTTGATACTTTGCTTGCTTCTTTTAATGCCTTATCTACTTCTTTATCGAGCCCAGCAAGAATAGATTTAGCTCCCTTAACAATTGAATCTGTTGTACCTACGGTGAGAAGTCTTTGTGTTGCTATCTCTTGTGGTAAAGAACCACGGTATCTAAATACTTTTGCTATATTTTCTATAGTGTTTCCTACTGGTCCTGCTTCACCTGAAATAACACTGTCTTCTAACTTCGCCATTGACTGACCAACAGCCTGCCCTGCTTTTTTTAATCCAGCAGCCGTGCCTCTAACTACATCCTTTACAACAGGTGCTTCAGTAAGAACCTTACTTGTGCCTCTTGCCGTTGCACCAAGAGCGGCAGGAACAGCCAAGGTCAGTGCACCAGTTTCCGTGCCTATTGCTAATTTGTTTGTAAGTCTCCGAAGAGCCTCTTCTCTACCAGATAAACCTATCTCTTGGTTGGTTTGAGTTGGACCTCCCTCAAAGAAATCAGCTATAGTTGTTGTTCCATCTGTAGCAACAGCCGCATCAACCAGACCAGCCGCTGCTAATTGTTGTGCACCAAGAGCTAGTTTTTCACCCTTTGTCAAAGGATCTAATTTAGCAGGAGCAGGAGCCAGTTGACCAGGTTTTGGTGCAGGTGGTTTAGTCATGCCCGTTGCTTTTTTAAATGCCTTTGAATATCTTTTGGCTTTGCTTAATTTACTTACAGCACTTGCGGCACCAAGACCAGGAATAACAAACTGAACAATTGCCTCAGAACCTTTGCCTATCAAACCTTCTGGGTCGATACCTGCGAAGTCTCTTAATTTAGTTGCTGCTTTTGTAACGGAAGATGCGTAGTCTGTATCAGCAGCAAGGTCCACGGCTGATGCTCCGAGTTCCAAGATACCTTCTGGTATGGCAATTAGACCAGAGCCAATGCCCTCAAAGAACTCTTGTGCTACACCCTCGGTTGGTTGTTCTGGTTCAGGTTGAACGGTGGGGGGTTGAGTAGGAGAAGTTTGAACGGTGGGGGGTTGAGTAGGAGAAGTTACACTAGAAAAGTCAACTCGTTTTTTTATAGCTTCTATAATTTGTTCTCTCGTAGCCCCTTCAGGTCCCTCTATACTATACGTTTTTCCGTCAGGCCCTTGAATGCTATATGTAGGCATGACTTTCTCCTAGTTTACAGAAACCTCAGACCCAAAACCATCCTCTGTAACAGATTGTTGATTTTGAACTGACCTTGGCGGCAGTTCTTTTCCTGTTAAGTCTTTATAAGCATCTTGTAAAGTAACATCTGAGCCAATTTGATTTGCTAGAATAACTGCCTCATCAAGATCTATATTATAAACATTTGAAATGGATTGAGCAAGGTTTGTTGTATCTGTAGCCTTACCTTTAGTACTGGTCCCCGCAGCTTCGATTAAAGCCGCACTGGTTAAAATTTCTTGAACCCGGTTTTCCTTTCCCTGCTCTGTAAGAGTCATTTTACCATCTACTATTTCCAAGTCACCGTTAGCCTCAAGTATTTTTACTACAGGTTCTTGAGTTTGTAAAAAAGCTAAATTATTGGTTATGATTTGTTGAACTTCTGCGTTAGTGAGTTCTCGTTCTTTTTGTCTAAGTTGCTCATCACCTTGTTGTAACTTACCAATTTGGAACAAGGTGTTGGCTTCTAAGGTAGCTTTTACATGAGCTTGATCGTTTAACCTAAGTTGATAGTCTCTATCCTCTATTAACCTCTGACGCTCACGCTCATTTTGAGCTATCTTTGCATTATAATCAGCTAAGTTGTAATTGTTTTGTATTTGATCTCTGTTTTGATTCCATTGATTTGTTGCTGTTGCCGCAGCAATGTTGGCTGTTTCTTGATCTTTTATCATTCGATATTTAAGATTGGCAAATTCTTTTCGGTTTTCTGCCTCTTCCTCATTAAGAGCAGATATATCTTTACCATATTCATTAACACCAAATGAAAGACCTTTTGCAATATTAGTCAATGCGTTAGAATCACCACCTGCGGCTATTGCTAAACCTGCTTTCATTAAATTAAAGTAAAAGGCATCTTTTCTTCTTTTGTCTAACTTACCAGGTTCAATACCTAAGATTTCTGTTGCCTCTTTAGTGATTTTTTCTAAATCAACTTCTTCTGGATTAACTCTATCAGTTACAACAAGAGCAGCCATGTTCACTGGATCTTCTGTCACTGCTTGGTCAGGATTTATTTTATTAGGAGGCTTGTTACCCTTTGTAGCAGCATCAAGATTTTCTTGCAGTTTTTTTATGATGTTTGCGCTAGTAGAAGTATCCTGTGACTCTGGTGGCAGGACCTTCTTTTTCCTTGTATCTTTGTCATTTTGACTCTGATCCCCAGATGCTGTAACCGCTTTTCCTTGTAACTCTTCAGACATAAGCTTATTAGAAAGAACGTCAGCAGTAACAGGTAATAATGTGCTGTCATCGTCAGCATCCTCAAACCCTAACTCAGCAGAGTCTGTTCCTTCAAAGGCTCTACCAGGAATTACAGACCCTATTCCTTGCAAGGCGGTAAAATCTTTCGGTGGCACTATTCCTGGAACACCTTCTGCTAAACTTTCTGGAGCATCAGGTTCAGAACGAAACTGTGGAAGTGGCCTAAAAAGATTAAGAATAGTGCCTCCTGGGCCTTTCTGTGGTGGCGCGCCAGGAAATAATTTAAAACCCTGGCTTGTAGGAGTGCTTCCTCCTAAAGAGTTAGCAAGTTCTCTCTGTTTTCTTTCTATTTGTTTCTGTGCTATAAGACCCTGTATTACTGGATCAGGCAAAGGAGTTCTTGCATTAATCCCACCAAGATTTCTCTTCTGCACCGTCTGCATCAACTGTGGTGATGATGCAAGAATACCTGCCGCTTGTTTACCAGCGTTTTTAGGTCTGAACATTTTACGATTTCTTGGGCTCATCTTGTATTCCTATCAACTAAGTGGGTTTACACCAAAGTTAAATAAATTTCCTACGCCACCTGCTGCGCCTGCCGCACCAAGGCCAGCGATACCAAGACCTAACAACTGTGAACCAAGGCTCGGGTCTGGTGTTGAAGTGACCGTGGACGTTTGTTGCGTGGACGGAACGCCCCTGAATATATCAGATAAGAATGACAACGACTGGAAAGGAAGCCCTTGTTGTGCCATCAAGTTAGACTGCTCTGCGGTTAGCTGTGCCTGACCCGGAGTAAACATCCCTGTTGTTGGGTCGGTAGAACCAAACTGTTGAGTCAGTGCTCCAAGTCCAAGGGCTGTGTTTATGTCCTGTGTGCCAAGTTGTTTTGCTGCTGTTCCTAACTGACCTGAGAGTTGTGCCTGACGCAACTGTTGTTGTGCTGCTTGTTGCGCGGCCTGTTGTGCTTGTTGAAACCCTGCGGAACGAAGTGCAGAACCTGTTCTAGCCTGCTGTTCTAACACGTTACGACCCAACTCTGCTTCTGCTATACCTTGTCTTGAGCCACCAAACGCTCCAGACCTAGCAGCTTGAGCTCCTATCGTTTGTTGAGCAATGTCACCTTGGCGTGCAATATCTTTGTACTGCTGTTGGATTACGTCTTCCATGTAAGGATCCATGAAAGCCCGATAGGATTCTGGTGTAATGGTGGCACCCTGTGCTCCTGCAATTCCAGAACTTAATGCACCAGCAGCCTCTTGCATCAAAGGTTGAAAAGAACCAATTCCTGCCATTCCAGCTTGAATCGCTTGCTGTTGCTGTGGGGACAGACCTGCAATCTGCGTAGGTGCAAAAGGCATGGTTGTGCCCTCTGACAAAGTTTGCGCCTGTGTTAGTAAATCAGCAAGAAAATCTTCTTGATACTGAGGAAGTCTAGCTGTTTGTTCTACTTTTTGTACTGCCATTATGCCACCGCTGTCTGTTCTAGTTCTGCCATCATGTCATACAGCCTAGCAGCACCCACGTTTCTGTCACCGCCACCTGCATTTTTAACTGACTTTGCAGTTAATACAAACTCACCATCCGATAGTCTAGCTGGTACTGAATCCGAGGTCCCTGTTCCGGGGCCCGTGACTTCACCGCCACCAATATGCTCACCACCGTCCTTATAATTATATCTTTGTCTTATTATATCATCATATGTAAAGTCTGGCGACTGTATTTTTGTCTGCTCTTCTCTATAGCGTGCTAAATCCTCAGGATCATTAATTTCATAGACCTCTCCGGTCAATGGTCCGGTGACCGTGCCGAATGCTTCACCTTCAGGTTCAGGCTGCGCTGGGACTAGGTTGTTCTCTTCTTTTTCTTCACCACCTGCTAATCCACCAAGCAATCCTGCTCCAAGAGCCAAAGAGCCAAGACCTAATTTAGGAGATGATACAGGGGTTTCTCCAGAACCAATTCCAAAAAAAGGCATTGATTTTGGTCTAGGCATGATTTCTTCCCCACCAACAATTACGTTGCGTCCAGGAATAAATCTACCAATACCTTTTTCTAAAGGAGAACGAGTGATCCCAAAAAACTTTTCACCTGCGTACCCTACAGTACCACCGATTGCTGCATTTTTCATAGCATCTTCGATATCTCTGCCTTGAGCAAGAGTTCCAATACCAGAGCCAAACGCAGCACCAATAGGACCAGCATAGGCCATGCCTATTGTGCCTCCTATCAAAGGTAGTGCTTCGCTTACTGCGTCTTTGAATTTAGAAAATAATCCCATTATACTTTTACTTTAACCGTTCCTGAGTCATTATACAATGCTCCTATTTCTAACCCAGAATCAGATGTTGGTAAATCGGTCAATGTAATTTTTGTTCCACGCATCTCACCGGGGTTTCTTTCCTGTGATATAAAAACCTCTAACGCCCTGATTAAGTCGGTCATGAATGGTTGACTGTATTCATCAGGTGCACTTGGTAGCCTTGGAGGAACATCACCTACATTTGCCATTACCTTCTTCCATCCTGCCTTAAGTCAACTCTCGGAGAGCCTATCTTCCAACGCACACCAAGATCTGTGGAGTCAACTCGCATAGCAAAAGACCTGCCTCTTAGTCTCATATTCAAAACATTTGTAAACTGCTCAACAGGAGTAGTCGCTGTCCTTGTAGTATCTTTTGATTGAGTTTGTAGATAATTTCCCCCAGGAGCATTTCTTGCTTTCAAGGTTAGACTTACAGCGGGAGAATTTGAACTTGACCCGTCAAAGGTAAAGTCAGGAATAACTCGTCTAATCAAACTAAACTGATCTCCGTCTGCAATATCTATCTGGCTAGATTCAATAAAAGAGGTCATCGCAGAACCATCATCGTCCTCGCCAAACTCATGGTTAAATAAATAGCTTGAACTAGCAGCAATCGGAAAGGTCCGTAGACCACGGTCAATCCATGCTGTTCTACTGAGCGAACCAAAGTACCACACCTTTTCTATGTAGTTGTACACAACATACTTATCATTCTCTCCTGTCCCTCCGCTGCCTAGAGAGTTTGATAAAGAAGGGTAAAACCAAAACACCTCGCCCCACTGAGAGTTAACACCAGCTACGACCTTTTGCTGTTGCTCGTAGTCAAAGTCTAAAAATACTTTATCTCTGACGCTGCAAGGAATTGGCTGTGTCTGACCTGAATATAGATAAAAGTTATCGTTACCCATCCAAAAGACCGCATCCTCCACGGCCACCGCAGCTTTTGAAGAAGCAATTGTAATATTAGAGGCTAATTGTTGTATGCCAAACGTAAACGGTGGTCCAATAAATCTTAGAGAGTGTAGAGATGTATCTGTGTATACCAGTATCTCTCTTTTTGTCTCTACTGCTTGAACAAACTTAGACCCTGACCCTATCCTTATATCTCCAGCCGTATTTGTTGCCGCAGGATACCAGACTAAAGGATCTTCTTGGTCAGAAAAACGTATTAGTAAAGGGTCCTGTGTTCCATTCCCATCATTCGCGGTATTACTTGAATTTATCGCATCGCAACCAAAAGCAATAACGTGACGGTCAATGTCTGACACCATTATTTGTTTAGCAATTGTTGGAATACTTGTCTTTGTTCCAGATAGTGTGTTTAACAGAACGGCTCGTGTACTAAGATTGTTTGTTCTATCCCAATAAAATATTCCCCCATCTACAGGGTTTATAATTAAATCTTCTCCAAAGTTATCATGTGACCATGTTCTTAATTCTGATGACGTAGTTACACTTGAAGCAGAACCCCATCCATCATCGCCCCAAGCTCCTGCGCCCCAACCAGTACCACCTACTTGTGTATCTAAACCAACATTAATTTGGTATGTTCCTACAACAGAGCCACCTCCATTGCCTGAATCAGAAGAATTTGCTGCAACAGACGAAGTTATTGTAAACGTATTAGCGGTAGGTACAGAAACTACTTGATATTCTTGGTTTAAAACAGTTGCTGTAATAACGCCCCCAAGAGATACAGCCCCAGAAAAAGTAACAAAATCATTCTCCTGTGCGCCATGCGAACTGTCTGTAACAGTTATGGTTGTTGATCCGTTGGTCGCGGAGAAAGTTACATCTCCTGCCGAGGTTGTAGCACGAATAGGTGTTACATCATTAAAGCTACCACCTTCTTCTATATAGTATTTAAGATGTGTGCCGACCCCTAAGTAATTAGAACCGTCCAAGGCAACCCAGTTATGTAATCTTCTCGCTGTGCCAAGATACGTACTTGAACTATACTTCTCCCAACCTCCTAGTTTTTGAGGCAATCCAAAGTTAAATCTTATCTTATCACAGTCAAACCAACCCCCCTCATTGGAGTATGATGTTGTTTCTCTGTTAATTCCTGGTCTAAACTGTAATTTAGTTAAAGGCATTAACTTGCTCTGCCTCCATAAAAATCAGCAAAATCTATTGTACCGCTAGTCGGAACATTGGGATTAGCGTTTATTGTAAACGAAATATTATAATCTCCAGACGGAGAAATAGCAGAACTCGCTCCGTTTGCAACAGTAGTACCTTCTATTGTTACATCAAACCCTGTGTTATTAGTAAAAGTATAAGCTAAACTTGATTGAGTGTAATAATATCTATACTGTAAATTTTTGCCACCAGATGCATTTAAGATAGTATAAGGACCACTACCAATTGGTTGAGCCGTCCCAGAATTTTGCATGGTGAAATTTCTCGAACTACTTGAACCTGTAATAGTGACATATATGTTAGAGCCTGAGTCACCATCACTTTTATTGTAAAGATCAACAGAAACATGATTACTACTGCTTGAATTACCAACAGATACGCTTGCTCCTGGACTAAAGGTACTAGTAGTAGTAGGACCAACTTGGGATGAGCTTGTTGATCGTACTAAGGTTAATCCTGTTACTCCTCCAAAATCACTATAAGTACCATTAGAGGATGGGGCTGCTTGTGTTGCGGTTCCTGATACAGTGGTAGGAACATTGTCTCCTCCTCTATAAAATTCATTAATGGAGTTAGGTTGACTATCGCTATACTCTGTAGCCATTTGCCCTAAAGATATCGCACCACTAGAAGGTAAAACCATAATTAGAAACTCTGGTATGCAGTTATGTTATCGGCTGTCTCTAATGCCCCAGCACTAGAGAGCCTCATTATTACCGTGCCATTAAATTTAAAGACTAAACGATTGCTTGAATCTACTTCGGCTGTAAAGTGACCACTTGGACCTAATTGTAAAGCTGTAGCACCATCTGCCGTAGAAGCAATAATACCTGTCGCAGTTATATTTCTTGCACCACTTGTATCTTTGTTTGCGTCCACAACTACCGCTTTAGAAGCGTCTACTGTTCCTGCCGTGGCTACATCTACATAATTTAATTCTGTGGTTGTTGCAGTTACACCATCAAGCAAATTAAGTTCTGTGGCTGTAGAAGTTACACCATCAAGAATATTTAATTCAGCCGCAGTAGAAGTTACGTTTGTTCCCCCAACAGCCAGTGTCGTTGCATCAATCTTTGTTACAGCTAAGTTTGCATATATATCTGTAACAGTTGCGCCACTTCCACCACCGTTGAATTTTAAAAAAACGTCTTTACCATTACCTATTTCAAAATCATTACTTGCGTTGTAAGTGCCTTGAAAGACAATAATGGAACGACTTCCAGATAAACTATTCCTTATATGTACTGTTTTTTCTGCGTCATTTGGAGTTAGTTGCACATATGCGGTAGCACCTAGATCTCCACCATCTGTAAACTCTATAAACTTATTTCGACCATTTGATACCGCTCCATCGCTAATAGGTAGGCTATTAGGGGAACCAGAAGACCCAGCACTTGATAGAGTTATAGATATGATTCCATCTATCGCTTGGTCTAATATATCAAAGTTAGTGTTTGTTGTAGCACCCCAAGTACCAGATTGTTCACCTGTTGCTGGTTTTTCGATACCAAGGTTTGTTGTATATGAACTTGCCATTATGCGGCTTCCTCTGTCCAGTTAGGGTTTTGTGACGGTTCCTCTTCACTCCAAGATGGAGATTGACTTGCGCTTGTTTCTGACCAACTAGGAGTTTGAGAAGCAGTTTCTTCACTCCAAGAAGGTGTTTGGGATGGGCTAATCTCTGAATAGTTTGCATTCTGATCAGGAACTATCCTTCCCCACACGACTACATTACCAAGAATCGCTGTCGTTGACAATCCTGTTAGTGTAACAACAGACTGCGCTACTACAGTTACTGTTCCAACTGTAGTGGTGGCTGATACTCCTGTAACAGGCGCAAAAGTAATTGTCTCAACGGTAGGACTTCCGACAGACCCTGTAGCAGAGATACCTGTCAATGTTACAGAACAATCCCCTGTAACAGTCTCATCCCCTATAGCAGTGGTGGCTTCTTCACCTGCTACATCAATATTTGCACCTGCGCTTACAGTTTCATCTCCTACGGCAGATGTAAGCCCTGGAACACTTGAAAGTACAGCCGTAACGCTTATTGCTACGGTTTCGTCACCAACCGCTCCTGTAGCTTCTTCACCTGTGGCCGTGAGAGAAGCATCTCCAGTAACGGTTTCATCGCCCACAGCCCCAGTTGCCTCTAGCCCTGTGAGATCTACAGTTGCCCCCGCTGTAACAGTCTCGTCACCAACCGCTCCTGTAGCTTCTTCACCTGTAAGGGCTATAGTGGCTGATCCTGTAACAGTCTCGTCACCTACTTCACCAGTTGCCTCCACACCAGTTACATCATACTTTGATTCAATAACAACAGAGCCAACCGCCCCTGTTCCTTCTACCCCTGTTGGAGATATGTTAGCCGTACCGACAACGGTTTCGTCACCCACACTTAGAGTAGAAGCTTCCCCAGATACCCCTGTAACAGCGGCTCCACTTATGCTCATGTCCCCTGTTCGACCAACAGCTTGCTCACCTGTGGTAGTAAGTGTTGAACTTCCACTTACGGTTTCATCCCCAAGACCTGTAGTGGCAGACACCCCTGTAAGAGAGACAGAAACATTTGCAGTGACAGAAACAGTGACGCTTCCTAAATTAGCTGTCGCAGCAACACCGCTGACTACAACATTACTGTCTAAACTTGTATCAACGGTAACAGAGCTAACCGCTCCTGTAGCAGACACCCCTGTAACGGATACGGGGGTTTCGAGAGATACAGTCAGATCGCCCACTGAGCCTGTGGCAGATAATCCTGTTGCAGATGCAGATGCTCCTGCTGCCACTGTTTCGTTACCAACTGAGCCTGTGGCAGATAATCCTGTAACACTCAAAGTTGAGCTTGCAGTAACGGTTTCATTACCAACTGAACCTGTAGCAGATGCCCCTGTAGGTGAAACAGATGCTGTGCCAGTAACGGTTTCATTACCAACTGAACCTGTAGCAGATAATCCTGAGACTGCGATAGATACTGAAGTTGAAGCGGTTTCATTACCAACTGCCCCTGTGCCGGAAAGCCCTGTCACAGATACATTTGCTGAACCCGTTACGGTTTCATCGCCAACATTTAGAGTAGCCCCTGTACCAGATACACCTGCGATACCTGCCCCTAGTACAGTAACAGAGCCAACACCGCCCGTTGCTGCGATACCTGTTAAAGTCGTAGAGCTTGCGCCAGTTACCGTTTCGTTGCCAACAGCCGAAGTGGCCGCAACACCTGTAACAGAGACAGTAACACCGATTGCACCGCCCCAGCCACCATCACCCCATGCATCTCCACCCCAAGTGCCAGAAGCAGGAGTGGTTACTTGGTCAGCATCAGCAAAAGGACGTTCTGAAAACGCTGAAAAAGGCAACGCCATCTTTAACCTCCTATGCTAAGTCTCCAAAAACAGAAGAGTTCACAACATCCATATCATCTGCATTTTGATTATCTATCCTTATACAAATAACCCCATGTGAACCAGTTGCATACCCTGTATCTGCGCTTGTTCCGCAACCAACAACTCTAGGCTGTGCTTTATCAGTTTCTGTTGCAATTCCTTGAACTATGTATGTTGTGTTTCCCATATTACTTGTAAAATTATATGTATAATCACCCGTTCCTTCGTCAGTCATACTTGCTGTATTTAAGCTATCGGTAATAGCAACTGTTCCTGAACCATCTCCATTTGTCCAAACTTTAGCACTGCCATTTGCCACAAAAGAGGTAGCTATAGAGTTATTACCACTGGCATCCTTTAGTGTATTTACTCTAAGCTCACTTGCCATTACGCTAAGTCTCCAAATGCCACATAACTAAAAGAAGCGTCTCTATATGAACCGTCATATATTCGTATATCGTCTGCTGTAGATGTTGTGGATTCATATCTAGTTGTCATTAAATCATTTACAGAAAACCCAGCAGAACTTCCTGTAGATGAAAAAGCGGTGTTATTAAATCCGTTTGTTATATTTATTATTGCGTAACCTGTTTGTGTGTCTGTAGTAGAGCTTACATTAAAGCTGTCTACATCTGGAAGCCATGTAGGGTCAGACCCAGATAAAGTTTTATTGGAGGAAAATACTTTTGCCATACCAGACATAGTATCTTGAGTAGCTCCTGATGTTTTCCCTATGCTGTCTACTTTTAAAATACTAGCCATTACGCGAGATCCCCAAAAACTAGAGTAAATCCATAACTGTTTATATCACTGCTTGAATCTGCATCATGCTGTTGCGTGGCTAACAAAGCGGTAGTTGTAACACCAATATCTACATTTTGTGTATTGTTTGCTGCTATAAAACCATCTGGGTAAACATTCTCCAACCCAGCCATACTAGTAGTATAGTTTCCTCTAGCTAGGCCGTTTCCAGCATCTGTGCCACTCGCTATGTTTAAAGTATTGCTAGGTAACGAATTTTGAGCTACACCAGCATAAGTAGTAGAACTTAAATTCATACCAAAAACAGCTTTTGGAGCTAGTTGCTTAGTCAACGCAACAGGACTAGTGCCATCTTTTGCTGCAATCGTATCTACATTTAATACACTGGTCATACAATACTCCAGTAGCCATTAACAGTAACAGTTGCGCTTTGTGTAATTGGTCCAGCAGACATACCATTCTCATCGCTGTCTATTGTAAGGTCGTTACTAATTGTCTGACCATTCAGACGTATAATACTGTTATTTCCTTTAAACGGATATCGAGTGTCAGACTCTGTTTTAGTATAGGTTTCTGCAACACTAAAAACGTCATAAGCAATCATCTCAAGTACGTCATTCGCTGATGCACCTGTTACCAAAGTAACTGTTGTGCCGTTAGTTGCCGCATAATCTGTAGTAGGTTTAAGCAAAACACCATTTTTATATACATCCAAGAACATACCATCAGAGTATGTGAGAACATTGGACGCACTATCGCTACCAGAAAAAGCAGTTTGATTTGCACTAGCTGTATATAAAAATCGTGTTCTTACACCGTTAGTTGGGGATTTTCCTATGTATGGCATACGTTTATCCTAAAGCTGTAATTTTTATTTGGGGTCTATGAAACTGGGAACTAGTAGCTCCATCAAACCAATATGTCTGATGTAATTTTACCTCGTTACTACTTCCATATTCTCTAAATTGTAATTTCAATGTTTTGGCAGAAGACCAAGAAGCTTGTCTTCCAGTATCTGTGTTAGCTGTACCACCTATAGGAATTACCCAATTAAAATTAACTTGTGTTCCTTCATACCCACCTGATTCCGTCACTCTAGCATCAACAACTTCGTCACTGTCTATATAGAATCTATAATGTAGTATGCCGTGTTGATCAACATGAGCTACTAGATAAGAAAATTCATATATCACACAAGTCGCTCCCGTTGGTGGGGTATAATCTATTGAGCTTCCTGAAATATCCACATAAGACGTTGTGCCATTCTGTACTGCCGTAACATTTGTGGTGGTATATGAGCCACTTGATACGGTGTAACTTTGACCATCGCACAAGGCTGCAAGTGTCTCCAAAGTCCTCCCACTTGAAGGAGCAATTCCTGCTGGTCTAACTTGTGTAAGTGTCATACTTTGTTCCTATGCGTAAGGACTTGTTCCTAATAAACTTGTATCCCATGCAGCTTTTAGTTCAGCTATGCTTGTTGCATTTGTTATTGCGCTTGCAGCAGGTGCATTACGAAGATTTGTTTTCTTTGTAACAGAGGCTGCTTTTGCTGTTGCATCGTCAGCTTCTAATGCTTTCATATACGCAACATCTTCTGCTTCTAACAAAGGCGCACGAACTTCCCTTATCTTATCTTTAAAAATAGTTTTTGCGGTGGCTAAGTCTTCTGATATTACATTACCTTCAAGTGTCCAAGCACCACGAAAATGACGATCAGACGGCTTAGTAACACTAGCGGCATTAGCTTGATTGCCGTCCTTATCTACTATATATGTTGTCACAGCCATCTAAATCTCCTTTATGCGGCTAGTTCTTCAGAGATACGCCATGCGTTTCTCCACTCTCTTGTTTTTGGCAACTGCTCTTTCTTGCAGATAACCATCTTCGGGCGGTTGCCCTCATCCCAAGTCTTCCAAACATGCTCTGGCACATCCTTCTGAATTAAGTATTCTATTGCCTCTTCTTCTGTCATCGCCTCAATAGGCTCTGTCTGATGTAATAAATACCCACGAGTATGCTTTTTAAAATCAGGTTGAGCTTCGTCCTTTTTTAATTCCCAGTATACCCAAACAGGTGGCAATATACCACCCTGTAATGCACAAGCCATCCAGTTCGGGTCAGGGACAAGAATCTTTGCACATTCTTCTAGCTTATCCTCATATACGACTCGATACTCAGATTGCACACCATCTAGGTTTTCTTTAGCCCAACATAGTCTGTCAAATAAGTGTGTGCCTTTAAATTGTGGTGTATCCATCGTTTATCCTATTGCTGTAATTTGTAATCTAGGTTTAATAAATTGATTGCTTGCAGACCCATTCCAATAATACGTTCCATGAACTTCGGCTTCATTACTACTACCGTAAGACCTTCCTCGTATTTTAATTTCTTTTAAAGCAGTCCAACTGGAAAATTCAGCATCATCTATGTTATCAGTTGAAGCATTACATCGTATAGGTATTCTTTGTGTTATAAAAGCGTTCGGAACATTATTCGCACTAATAGTAATTTTAGCATTAGTAATTTCTACACTATCAATAAATGAGCTAAAATGAGCAATACCATGACTATCAACGGAAGAAACTTGCATAGAAAATTCATAAAGCACAGTTTTTGTTCCTGCTGGTGGAACGTAATTTATTGTAGACCCTGTAATATCTACAACAGTTGAGCCTGTAAGCTTTTGAGTAGCAGTTACAGTTTCTAGTGCATATGTTCCGCTTAATACAGGAAAAGAACTACCATTACAAAAACCACTAAATGTTTCTAAAATTCTTCCAGTGCCTACATTATTATTCTGCAACAGGAGATTATCTACTTTTAAGGTGCTCATGCTAATTCTCCGTGAATAGTACAAAGAGCTAAATCCATATCATATGGACCTAAATCAGAACTACTACCGTTACTGTAACCACCTGTCCAACTTGTTGATGAAGTGCTATAAACTATTGTTCCTCCATCAGCAGTAGGAAATAGCCAATAGGCAGTTACCGAAGTAGATGATTGTCTGCCTGAATGACCCCCAGCAACATAATCATCATTAGCAAAATTGCTAGTATAATTTGTATCTGTTAACCCAGAACCATCATCATTAAGACTGCTTATATTAAGACTATCTCGTATTGTATGACTTGAAGATTGTTGAAAATTACACCATCCTTTTGCTAAACCTTGTTGCAAAGATGTCTGCGTACTACCATTCTCACCTGTTACAGTGACAGCATTAACAGAAGTTTTGCCTGAGATTTTGTCTACTTTAATCTCACTCATGCTAAATCCCCTATCGCAGTAAGCCACACTTTACTATTGTCAGAAGTGCTACCATTACTAGAACCAGATGAACCATATGCCGTGCCAACTTGTATTGAGTTTGTTGCTAAAGCTGTAATAGTTCCATCGTTAAAAGTTCCTATAATAGCGTTTGTACCAGCCCTAGCTGAACTACTATTAGCTGTAGACCCATCATCAATAGTATTAAAAACAGTAGCAAATGTGCATCTATCATGGGCAGAATTAAAAGCACTTGTTAACACTACATTATATTCTCCTGTAGCTAAATCTGTGACACTGGTTACGTTAAGTGAACCCTCAATTGCATTGTTTACACCGTCATAAGAAATCCACTGTTTCGTAGCTTCTTGTTTTGTTAAGGTAACTGCACCACCAGCAGATGTTTGTAATGTAGTAACTTTTATTGTACTCATATTATCACCAACGTACCGCCATCTTCTACTTGGAGAGTGACACTAGAGTTAACTGTAATAGGGCCAGTAGCACTAGCATTTTCTGCACCACCTATCGTTACATCAGCACCTACTGTCTTATCATTTACACGAAACATACCACCGCCAAGAAAGTCTGACTTGTTAGCTGTTGGAGGTGTAACTGTGGCAATATTAAGACCAAGAAAGTTTACAAAGATATTACCTGTGCCTGTAGAGGGGGCAGTGCTAAAGCTAAGTGTCGTACCACTTACGCTATATTTATTTGTATCTTGAATAACACCATCAACAGAAACAACAATATCTTGGTCGTTTCCTACTGTTCTAGATAATGTAAAAGATGTAGTAGAGTTATTGCCATTAAATCGCTCTACGGCTGGTATATCCACAAAGTTTGCTGTTGGTTGACCACCGATGTAAGGCATTATAGCTCCTACTCCACGTTGTTATAAAAAATGGTGCATGATTTTACATTGGTCATGTTGGATATCCAAAGATTACTGGCTCTTAGTCCTGGAGCAGGAACATAAATACGAAACTCGTTTTCTGGCACAAAATCAATATCTAAAATAGTAAACCCACCATCTCCGCTTGTAAAAGTTAATCTAGGAGAACCAGAGGTGGTAGTTACAGTTAATTGTACTATCTCAATGTTTTGAGTTATTTCTGTATCACCAACTGAATCGTAACGCTGAGAATATGTTATAATGTTAGTCATGATCTTTCCTATGTACTAATTGCATCAACTACTGAAACCCAAGCATCACAACTACTTGCTGTATTGCTCACGATTTTCAGAGCATCTCCCGATTGTAAAACAATCTTAGCCCCTCCGTCTAAAACTTGAAGGGAAGAACCTGTTGGTATGGGAGCATTTTTAACAATATAATAATCGGCAGAACTTGCAGTCACATATACATCAACCAATATTTGTGATGTATGAACATTAGAAATGTTTATACCAACGATTGCATCATCTGAGTTAGCCGTTCTCAAGGTACTTGCGGAAGTCCCTATGTTTCTTGCTATGTTTCTTTCAAAGTCCTGTGCCATATTTTACTCCTACAAGGCTATCGCCATAGCGGTAGCAAAACCTTTAGACGCACCATCTCCAATGCCTAAATTTGACGGTGTTATCTTTTTCATCGTACCACCATCGTCTATTAAAATAAAATCAGCGTCACCACTTGAAGTCGTAGTTGAAGGAGTGTCTGAATTTAATGTGGTCATAATTACAGCACCAGATGATAATGCGTTTAGATTATTACTTGCATCTAAAAAGACGGCTTTTTCAGCCGGATATACACAAAAAATGGTTTTTGTACCAGAACTCCAACTTACAGCATTATCTGAATTACTAGACTGTAATATAGTAGTTCGGGCTAATGTGGTGCCAGAAGCGGTGTAGGTTCCTATTCCAACTTCAAAGTTGGAACTGTCTTGGCAACAATAGTAAGTTGTGTTTCCGTTGCCTATAACAGAAAACGCTTGAAAGTTATTCTCAGCACCGCCAAGACTATAGGTTCCTGTTCCTGTCGTAGTCGTGGTTTCTTTTACACGATCTCCTAAAACAAGAGCCATAGTACCACCTATTAAGCAATACGGATGATTGCGTTAGATGCGTCAGCGGTAGGAAACTGAATTGTAAACGTACCAGATGTAGATGTTTTATCTGAACTAAAGTCTAAAATTACACACGAAGGATTAGTCAGCGAACTTCCAGACTCATCGTTAGCACTAGGAGTAGAATTGTAAATCATTGCTCCTCTTGCTGTAATCGTTGCACTCGTAAAACTAAGGTTATCAAAATCTGTAAACGCTGTTGTACTAGAAGTTGTAGGTGCAACCCCCGTTAAACTACCTCCTCCACTAGAATAAGTACCACTAGCACTTACCTGATTGGAAGTAGTAAATGCAGTAGTGCCTGCCCCAAGAGAAGCAGAAGATGTATACAACGCCAGTTTAAACGTATCCGCTGAATTTGTTCCAAATCTATGTACACCTAATAAACATTCTTTTTTAAAAGAAGTACACATAGCTTGAGTAATTGCCATTATAAGCTCCTTATTATTTTTGCTAAATCATTATGACCGTTTTTATCTAGCATATGCACGATAGTAGCACGTTCTTCACTTCTTGCCAATGTAATATACTGAAGCATAACTATGGCTATTCTTTCCTTAAATGCTTTAGCTTGCTCTCTAATCGCTGGATGAGCATCATCAGATATATAAAGTAGCTTATCCAAGGCAAGTTCAACTAACTGCTCATTAGTATGACCCCCATCATTTGACGTAAACACATTTACGTCAGGAACATTCATCTCTGCTTGAAACATAAAAACCCCTTAACTTCGCTGACCACTTCTTACGCTCTGTCTATAATAATCAGTGTTCTCTGTAAAGTCGCCATAATTCTTCAATAAAAGTAACGCCTCATTAAATTTAGCTTGGTATGATTGAAGTACATCTGCCTCACCTTTCATAAAAATGTATGCCTCAGTTAACGCTCCATACAACATTGCGTTGGATGCGTTTGTACCCAACCAGGAAGTTCCATCTCCCGTAGCTGTTATCGAAGTAGGCCTGTAGTAATAATGAAGTTCACTTGAATAGTTTGCATCCGGTGTGGGACTTATAATAAAGTTTGTAACATCGAAAAGAGCATAATATTTGGGAGTGCCTGTAGTCGATGGATTAGGATTGTATTCTTGAATAAAGTTTACATCCTTAAAAAGTAAGAACTCTTTGTTACTGCTGTTTGTAACGGACAAAGAAAAAGGTGCAAGATAATCTGTTGGCACTGCTAAAAACTGATTGCCAGATGTCATTGACCCAGATGCATTTTTTCTAAATAGATCTAAGTTAATGCCCCTAAGTATTTTTTCTTCAGTGTTTTTTATAAAGACATCAAGATTATTGACAAAAGTAGTTTCATCATTCTCTGTCCAGTCTTGAATTGCTTGTTTTAATGTTGTGTAAGTATAACTCATGGTACTAAACTATCGTTATATTTCCAACCATACTACTGTGATTAGTGCATTGGTACACTAACGAAGTATCGCTTGGTTCATGTGGTACAATAAATTGTGTTAACCCCGTGGTAGAGTTAAAGTTTTCTGTTACACCTGTAGTAAATGCAGAGCCACCATTTGATGTTCTTATTTGTAAAGGATGACTACTTACATTTGCCGTGTTATCTATAAGATAAGTATGCCCTTTGTAAAATGTAAAGTTAGGGTTATCACCAGAAGTGGCTCCTGGCCCTGTAAAAGTATATGCGCTTGATCCATTTGTTCCAGCTACATACTTAGTGACAGGTCCTGTTGTCTCATCGTTTAGTCTAAGCCAAGCACCACCATGAGCAAAGTATAAACCCCCTGTTGCATGAACATGAGCTATTGCCCCATGATATGTCGAAGCACTAGGTAGGTCGCTTAGATTTGCATAATAGAAAACAATTTTGTTAGCACCAGAGCTAACGTCAAAAAGACCATTTGCATCTATGATATCTGTCAGAACACTAGAACTGTTTCCTAATGCATTATATATCTCTGTAAAATTATCATTTATCTTATCAGCACCAGCACGGAGTGTGTCACCTGTACCGTCATTTGCACTAGAACCAATTCCTACAGTTTGCTTTGCCATTTAACCCTCGTCAAAAGTTTTGGTAGCTGAATCAAGTGTAACACTTGTAGAATCGAAAGTCGATGCCGAGGTGGCAGCAGTTGTTACTTCCACGGTTCCAACACTCAAAGTAAGAGCATCTAATTTAGACAGTACCCCTCCTATAAAACCATCGCCAACATTTGTTCTAACAATTACTCGAGTAATTAGATCTACATATTGGTCTGGTCTTGGGTTACGGAGTGCTTGAGGATCTGAGCCTACGTTAGCAGGTTCTAGTTGAGGATGCTTCGGTTCATACTCGTCTGGACCAACCTTTAGCCCATTCCATTCAGTTCGCATCTCTGCCAGCCGATACCTAAACCCAGATCTATCTGAAGTTCCATAAGCATTTCTACCAGATGCGTATCTACCCATTACGTTACTCTGAGATATTCAAAACTTGGTTGTAGTTTTAAAGGAACTCTATCTTCATCCTCATCGGCTGCTCTTTGAAACTCTTCCTCATAAACAGCTTTTAAAAGTTGTATTCTATCTGGAGCCTTTTTCATTGCTAAATAGTAAGCAAGCCCAGCTACTATACAAGGCAGAAATCTAAAAGGTGCGTCAGTAGTGTTAACTAATGCGTCTGCATCTTCAATTCTTTGAATGTAATAATAGACCAAAATATCAGAAGAACTATCTGGTGTAGCCCACAAGTTTATTTCAGGTATTGTTTGCCTGTTATAATAATACTGACTAGGTCTGCCTTGTGTTGTTTTATTTGGTATACTTAAATATTCGCCTCTGGATATTCTATTTAAATCAAAATCAGTACCATCTCTTCTAAGAACTACCTCTAATAAATCAGTAAAAGTGGCGTTGAAGGCGTAGGTAGCAGTTCCAGCGGTTAAAGATTGTGTGTCTTGTTTAACAGTCCAAAGATTAATTCCTCTGTTCGCCCATTCTGCGAACATAAGATTCAGTGACCTTCTAGCAGTTTTAGCATCATATCCAGTTCGTAATTCTAAACCACAACGCTCGTAGGCTTCCTCGATAATATCTGCAACGTCTAAGTCAAAGTCTCTAGATCCTGATGTAGCCATGATTACTCTTCCGAATATAAATTGTTAAACGTAATATCTGGGTCCATATAACTACTATCACTTTCAGCACTGTGTGTCCATTGACTTGGTCTAAAATCAGGAGCACCTTCACCAGTCTCCCAAAGAGCAGGGCTCGTTGCTCTGACCCTATTGTTAGGTAAGGCTACGATATTTCCTGTCCATTTACCAGCATCTGTTAGTTGTAATAAGTGACTTTGTTTGTGTTGTGCAGGGTCGTCTGCTATTTCATTTTCGGTGTAATCAACAGTGAAGATATACTTTCCAGTATAAAACTCACCATCTATCTTACACAACCAAGGACTAGAGCTAACTCTATCAAGACAATAAACAGAGTGAAAATGAGAGCTACAATCCCAGGGTTGTGCTAAATGTGTCGGCATTTGTTCAGGCCATTCTTCTAAAGGAACGTCTGCAACAAGTGCTGTAATTGGCATTCTCGCCCACATAGCCCCTCCATGAATGTTTTCAGTTTCTCCATCATCAGCTTCATAACCTGTGAAGATTAATTGAAAACTTAAACATCTGTCAGGAATAGTTGTAACAGCAATTGCCATAGCATGTATAAAATCACCATGATAATTAGAGTGATTATGCGTATATTCTCTTCTCACCCAGCATTTAAAATACGGGATGTTGCTTTGCAAATAAGGCATTTAAGGAACTAGCGTCTTCTTGCTGCCCCGCCTCTTGCTTTCTTCATCGCACCGCCTCGAGCCATGCCTTTTTTCTTTTTCATCGCACCGCCATTAGCCATGCCTTTTTTCTTTTTCATCACCATTTGGTTTCTCCTTTACGCTCCAGCCATTCTTTTTCTAGGACTCATATAAACCCCACCAGAATTTTTCTTAACTGCGCCACCTTTTCTCATGTAACCCATATTGTTTCTCACATTCTTGGGAAGATTAGGTAGACCCTTGTTGTCTGCTGGTACTGGTTTTAATTTAGTCATAAAAATCTCCTGTGTTTGTTTAACCGTATCACAACAATAATTTAGAAGCTACCCCTATTAGCAAATAACCAGAATACAAAAATAAAAAAACCAACAACTGTAATCACTAAAAAACCAATACTAACAGCTTCTACAAGGTGCCTTCTAGCCTCTCTTTGTGCATATAGTGTTTCTTTCCTTTGCTTTCGTATGTCTGCTTCCATACGAAGTAATTCTTGCCATGCGCTTGGGCCACACATAGCAGAAATTAATTTACGAAGTTCATCTCTTTGATTCTCAAGCTGTTTTTTTTGAGTAAATAACTCTACAGCTTCTTGCTCTACACTCTTAGCATTAAATATTTTCTTGAATAATGGAGGGTTCTTAGCCTCATGGTGAGCGCGATCAATATCAGATACTGCTGACATCCAAGTAGACAAACTTTTGCCCATTGAATGCACATCACGGCCTATGCTCACACCTTTTTTTAAAGTGGCAAAAGCACCGGAGGCCAACGCCATTGCACTGATCGGATCGACCATTAAAATCTCCTAAGACCCAACAGCCCCCGTTGTTACTTTTCTTCTATTCTCCATAACTGCACCACAGCCTCTAGCTACAACAGACCCTGAATCTAACCTACCATTGAAGGGTCTTTTTGGTTTTGTCTCTAACCCACCTGAGTTTCTAGTGCTTACTTTTGCTTTTTTTGTATTAGAGACAACAGTTTTGCCTTTCCCGCCCTCACGTTTCTTTTTACGAGCAGTCTTAGCTCGTTCAGCCTTACTAAGACTATTTGCTTTTGCTCTTGGTAAACAACGGTCAGGCCTCTTTTTATTTTTTGAAGTTCCACACGAACCTTTGATAGAGCCATCAGTTCCAATCCTCACCCAATCTTGGTCTAACCATTTTTTAAGCTCCCCCATTATCTGCCCTTTCGCTTGCCACCTTTTGACTTCTTTGCGTAGTTTGGGTCTTTGCAGTATTTTGATGCGGCCAAGTTTGCATACGCTGACGGGTATGTGTCAAAGGTGCGTTTAGCCCACGCCTTACCCTCTGGGCATATCTTTGATCCCTTGCTCTTTGCACTAGCCTTACCCCCTTTTTTAAAATAAACCAGTCTACTAGTTGCTGCCATTTTATTTGCCTCTCTTACTGCCTTTTATCTTCTTTTTTTTGTATCGAGTTCGTTGATCTCTTTCTATTTTTGAAAGAGTCTTTGCTTGTTTTGAATGAAGCTTAGATGCTTTTTTCAAACCTTTTATAACTTTCTTTAAAGGCTTTGTATAATGAGACAACTACTTTCTCCTTTTCTTCTTTTTCTTATTAGGAGGATTGTTAATTTGTTTTGGTATACTCGATCTTCTGATAAGCATTATCTAATCCATCCCACTACCAGATGAGCTATAGAACCAACGATACCGCCCATGGCAAGCATTACCCAGAAAGCACCCTTCCATCTATTGGCTTGAGCCTTTAATTCAGAAACCTCTTCATGAACATGACGCACTTCATCTTGAAGCTGCGTAAGCCTCTCTTCTAATCTAGCTAAAGTTACCTCTACCTTCTCAGTCATTAACACTTCCATCTTCTTCTAGCTTGCCTTAATCGGCTGTTTGGATCTTTAGCTGCTTTAGGAAACTTTTTCATTTGCCCAGCAGAACGAGCGCAGAAAGACTTGCGTCTTTTAGCGTCCTTACTTCCCTTCTTTACTTTACCAGTAACGGCCGTTTTGAGTTTACTACCAGGGTTGTCTCTTCTGTATTTAGCTACCCCGGCCTTAGTCATTCCCGCCCCAGACTTGGTGGAGCGGAAATATTTTTTTGTTTTTGGCGGTTGCTTATCTCGCTTCCGAGCCATAACGCTACCCAAAAAACCCTGTCATAGAGTCTATTGCAGTAAGTGTCACATGACAACCGTCTGGAAAGACGATGCCATGGTCAGGAATACTAACCTGAGTATCGTCTGAAGCTAAAAAAGTCATGGTCAAAAGTGTTGCTCCTGAACCACTGCCGTTTCTAAAAACTGCGGCAGGGGAACCACTGCCTGCGCTTCTCACAACAAAGGATTTTAACCTAGTTCTACCGCCATTAAACGTACCTGTGCCAGTAATTGTCTTCGCAATAATTGAACTAGCCATCGTAGCCTCCTATTAAGCTAGGTTATTATTTTGCTGATACAAAATTGTAAAGCGAACCAGTCCTGCACTTGTTGCGGCAGAGGCTGTAACAGTCAAACGAATATCCGCTGTTCCAGTATCTTGCCAAGAAAGAGCACCACCTGCTTCAGTTGTAGGGTACTTGCGGCCTGCGGTTGTTCCACTGGCAAAAGTATTTAGAATCGTAGCTGCACCACCCACTGTGTCACCAACACTGAGGTTAGTTGCACCACTTGCTGCGGTGATAACATCAATTACGCAGTCAATAATTTGTGAGTTTGCAGGAATAACAACATCTGTTACTTGAGCGGCAAGTGCGCCACCAGAAAGGTCTGCTGAAAAAGTTTGAGCCATTACGACTTGTCCAACATTTGCAATATTGGTTCCAAGGTCTGTGCCCGTGGTGTTCTTGATAGTTCCGGCCTTAATAGGACCAGAGAAAGTTGATGAAGCCATGGTAATCTCCTTGTCTTGGCTAATGTCAGCAAAATGCTGTCAAGGGTTATTATGTGGTGAGAGGGTTTTGTAGGGGTGTCATCCAACATAAGCCCTAACTTTCTCTCAGCCACAACTATACCATAACTGAAAAAATAAAAAACGGCAAGGTTAGTTAATACCTAGACCTTGCCGTTACATCTACAGGAGAGATGTTTTTTTATGCGCCCGGTGAACCGAACACACATCTTGGATCAGAGAATCCGAAGCTGTAACGCTCACGAGCCTTGAACCTCATGTTTCCTGTGTCGAAATCAGGATCCATGTTAGTAGACAATGCTAGACGCTCAAAATGCTTGAAGCCGTTTGGAGCATCTGTTTTTAAGAAAAACGCATCCGTGTCTGTTAGGTAGTCGTTAACGACATAGCCGTCTGGTAACATACCCATAGACTTTAGTGCGTTCACATCATTGTCTGAAGTTCCAACACGAAGGTTAGAAACAAGCAACCGCTCTGCAACAAACTGAAGCTGACGGGGAACGATTAACTTCATACCGCGTAATGCAATAATAAGTCCTCGCTCATCAACAAATCCAGAGATACTGATTAAAGCATCTTCAAGAGAAGTTTCATTCAAGTCGGCAGCAGTTGACGGCTCGTTGTTAAACGTACCACCAGTTGTCAAAGGGTGAGATGCATCACATAAAGCAACACCGTCACCACCAGCAAAAGCCCCAGCAGTGAAAGCATTGTTCAATATTGAAGCAGCCTTAACCTGTTTTGAGTGTGCCATAGAGCGTGCAAGTGCACGAGTATAGCGTGATGCCAGACGATCATACAAGTTGTCTTCGACAGCTTCCTCAGTAATCGAAAAGGCCATAGCAACTGTCTCGTGATTATAACGAGCAGTGTATGCTTCCTGCGCATCATCAAATGATACACCTGAACCTTCACTTTTCACTGGGGCCGCACCGAAACCTGATAGCATTACCTCTTCTTCAAAAGCACGATCTGATGCTTCTGTATCGAAGATTTCAGCATGCTGACCTTCATAGCGGTTGTATTCTAAGCCAAAGAGAGCATTTAAACCGGGCTCTAATTCTTTGGCGAGTTGTGCTCTAGAAATAGCCATAATCTAGTTCTCCCTTAACTTACTACTGCTTCAGCAGAACCTGCTAGAAGCGCATGGTTGTTAATTACCACAATCAAAGGAATACCAGCAGCAGTAAAATCTTCATTATCTGGATCGTCAAGAATACCAACAATCTTTAGAGGATGAGATAAATCTGAAGCATCTACAGTTGATACATCCAGTTGTGCGGCTGACAAGCCAGTGGTTGTGCTTCCATCTGCTGCACCTTTATTAGATTCAGCAGAAAATTCGGCACCCTCAAAGATAGTAGTGATTGCTGTCGCTTTATCAGTGAGTGAGGCGTCTGAACAAACTACAAAACGCTGGAAAGGATTGTCATGAACAAACCCGAGAATATCGAAGTTTGTGTCTGCCCCTGATCCAGGCCAAAAATTTGAAAAGACTTTTTTGCCTGTTGATGATGATACATATTCACATCCTGCAAATACACCTACGAATTTCAACGTGTCACCAGAAGCAGAACTTGACACGGCAATTGTGCCACTGTTTGTTGCAATAACTGGAGAACCTTGAAAAATCGCAGAAGCATTACTGGCAATGTGATATGAGTTAGTGCCCTGAGTAGCGGGTGCGCCACCGAGCATGCTGATTGGTTTTAAACCAAACCCAACATTTACGTTTGCCATATCTTAGCTCCTAAAATTAGGTGGCTAATCTTTGCCACCAAAAGTTACACGACTTCGCCTATCCGGTTTGTGAATAGGCATTGAGGAATCTTGCTCCCTCATCAAGTTTTGGTCCACGGCATCCATTTGTGTGCGGGTCTGCTCCCGAAAATATTCAGTTCTTTCTTCAACCGTTTCCTCTGGGATCCGTGCAAGCATCAAACCACCTACACCTATTGTACCTGCATGTTTCCCATCCTCAATAGAAGGGTATATGCCCTCCAATTCAGGATATTCATCAGCACGAACTGGTTCCCATCCTTCCCGTAATTTTGCACCTACGTTCATAGAATCGTCTTCCCCACGAATGGATGTTCTAATCCAGCGGTGTTTGAAGCCTGCGGGAGCTTCTGGAGCCTCCAGTTTAGATGGAGGTGCCCAAGGCTTACGTCTTTGGGTCTTTGCGCGAGTTGCAGCTTCGCGTGGCTGTCTTTTAGAATCTGTCATAATTAATCCTTAACATACTTTGCGTATTCTTCCAATGGTACATTTAATCTTTTTGCAATTGCAATTTGAGAAGGTGTTAATTTAACCCTTCTTTTACCCTTCGATGGTGCTCTTGATGCAGAAGAATCAGCAGAAGCAACTCTAGGGCTGGAGGATCTTTGAGTGTCCATAAACTTCTGTGGGAACTCAGATCGTATTCTTCTATCTAGCTCTTTATAGTATTCATCGGATTGAGGATCAAAGCCCTCATCCTCTATCAATTGCCTGTGAACACCAAAAGCTGCGTATGTCATAGGCTGGTCTGTGCCAAACCAATCATTCTTTTCTGCCCAAGCTTCTGCCTTCGGGTCTGGTTGCGCTTGTTGTTGCGCTTGTTGTTGAGGAGTTTGCTGCTTAGGAGCCTCTTCAGCTTTCTTTGCCCTCTCTTCCATTTGTTTTTTAGATTGCTCTAACTGTGCTTGGTCAAGAGCTAACTTACTCAAATTCTTTTGAGCCTCGAACATCTCATCAGCATTACCTTCATCATATGCTTTCTGATAAGCCGTCTTTGCAGCTTGTATTTGAGAGTCTATTCTAGTTCCAAACTCACCAACATAAGACTGGTCTAACGCATCTAAGCGTTGTTTTAGAGCCTCGTTTTGTTTGTTTACTTCTTCAGCATACTCAAAAGCAGACTTTGCTCTTGCTTCCTCTTGCCTGTATTTATCAGTTATCTTCTTTATTCGCCTTTGAACACTTTTAGAATAATCTGATAACTCATCATCATTCGATGCTTCGGTCGTCTCTTCTTGAGTTTCAACTTCAGGTTTCTCTGCTTCTTTAGGAGTTTCTTCTGTCTCCTCTTTCACATCAACTTCAGTTTCAAACTCTAATTCTTGCTGTTCAGCTACGTTTTCTTTGCTCATCATGTCCTCTATTTATAACTTTTAATGTCGTCAGGATCTACGATTGTAGCGATAACTTCGTCATCATTTATAATACGAACCTCGCCACCCGTGATATTGAAACGAGAACCTGCGTATCTGCCAATGCAGACCCAGTCTCCTTCCTTGCACCACGCCTCTCCACCAAACTTGTCTTGGTCTTGATACGCTAACGGCCCAACTTTAATAACATACGCGACAACCGTTGCTCGAGCTTCACGTTCTCGAACTTGGTCTGGAATATACACACCGCCATCTGTTTTATCGTTACCAGTGTAAGGCATAACAAGTATGCGCCACCCTGTTGGCTGTGGTACTCTTTCTTTTAAGGACATGTCTTGTGCAGCTTTTTCGGATTCTTTTTTTGCTCTCTGCTGCTGGAGAATATAGTCAGGAACTAGAAGTGTCTTCGTCATAATTGCTCTTCTTTAGCAGGGCCTGCAATTCATCAAGAGCATAGGTGACACCCTGTATTTCACCGACTCTTGCTCGGTAGTCTTCCATATCGGAAATACCACCACTAGTTACACTTACACTAATATCATCTATCCTTTGTTTCAAGGCTTTTTGATATTTTGTTA
>Ga0208159_1000046_pt1 | contig 42562 bp, 38 predicted proteins | sample 9_EtaG_FD_184082 | JGI IMG/M metagenome (GOLD analysis project Ga0208159, IMG submission 184082) | Marine viral communities from the Subarctic Pacific Ocean - 9_ETSP_OMZ_AT15188 metaG (SPAdes) (version 2) | ecosystem: Environmental > Aquatic > Marine > Oceanic | place: Pacific Ocean | collected... | reverse complement strand
CTTTAATAATTATTAAAATGAAATTCAAGAACTTAAGTTTTATCGACCACCCCGCCACAGATGGGGTAATTGCTCAAGTCATTGATGATTCGGGCAAAAAAATATCTGTTGTTGCAGGCAAAGGTCTGTATAGCGATTCCAAACATGGACACCGAGAATCTGTTTCTCACCCTAACGATGCAATCTCTTTTGAGGTACTGGTAGAAGGAGAGGATGATATAAGACCATATCAAAGCAGAGAAGACATTGATAAAATATTGTTAGAACATTTTAATGAAATCGAAGAAACAATGACTCCAAAAGAATTGGCATGTAATTTACTTGAAGATATGGAGATGGTTTCAGCAGATGTTTCAAGGCAATACTATGCCGATGGTATTATAGGGTTTTCAAGTTTAAAAGAAGATGAGCAAATTGAAGTATTGGAAACTCTGTTTAGACAAAAAACAATTACTTGGAAATTTAATTTTATTTAAAAAACACTATGCCTAATCATGTATAAGGATGCAAGAATATTAATTTTTTCTTGCTCATATTAAAATCATTTACTATATTGTATTTTCATAAATAAGAATTTGGTTATATTAATTGGGGAAAGGGTAGCAGAAATGTTACCCTTTTTTGTTGCTTATGTGTAAAACATGTGCTATCTTTGTTATAACATAAAACATAAAACAACATGGAAAATTATTTCGAGGAGGAACTCTTCAATCGTTTTGCAGATGATGACTACCAAGCAAAACAATTTCTAATTCAAACACAACGCAAGTATGAACGCAAGCCCAACCCAAGGGATGTGTTTTACATTGAATTTCACAACAACTTAAATAAAATATTTGGACTATGAACAATCATATCTTTAGGTCATACGTTGATAATATTACTCAACAGTATGGCATAACAGAACAACAAATGTTTTCTGATGGCAAAAGCCAAAAGGATGTAGAACCAAGACATCTATTTTTTTACCTATGCAGTTTAAAAGAGATATCCATTGTAAACATTCAAACGTTCTTGGGTGAGCGGGGGTATTCTTATCATCATGTAACTATTCGCAAGGGCATGGATAAAATAAACAGAAGGGTAGAAGAACATCCAGAGTATGATGTTCTGATTTCTAAAATGCAAAAGATTAGTTCTAAAGCATTACGCAACAATGTATAGTGAACTCAATGAAGTTTTTGATACTGCATTGGATGATAGAAAAACCATCAATGCCAACTCTGATGGTTATCAAGCAAGAATTGGTTACGGAGTAAAGATTGTAAATGAAAATGGATTAATAACAATTTACAATACCGCCAATGGTGGTGACTTTTACAGAGAGATAACCGATGATGAGTATGAAGTTTTTCTTCAAGAGGGTTGGTACTCGGGAGTATATAAAATGTGTATTGAAAAGTACAAAGGTATATTGCAAGAGATAGAAAGGAAGACAAAGAGAGAAATCAACGGCAGAAAAAACCTGAAATATTTAGACTACCTAAAAAAACACAAAGAAACAATTCTAAAAAAGTATTACAACATAACACAAAAACTTAGTAAATTATGAAACAACTTAAAACTATTAAGGTACAAGGAGGCAAAGAATATGTCGAGGTACACACACGAGTGAACTATTTTCGTTCAGCAGAAGAATATAAAGGATGGGGAGAGAACTGCGATATCATAGAGAAGACAGACAAGTCTATACTGATGAAAGCAACCATAACAAATCCCGATGGACATGTTGTTGCAACTGGACATGCATATGAAGATAAAGATGCAAGCAGGATAAACCAACGTAACCATGTGGAGAACTGCGAAACATCAGCAGTAGGCAGAGCCTTGGGATTCTTGGGTATTGGTAGCGATGGAAGGATAGCATCTTATGAAGAGGTAATTAATGCCAAGGCCAACGAGAAGGCAGATGAGATAAAAGAAGTTTTAACTGATGAGCCCAAGGAATATTATCTTGAATTAGATGGCGATGACTGGGATAGGGTGATGTCGTTTATGGCAAACAACAAAGACAAGATGTCTTTGGAACAAATGATTGAGAAGTTTAAAACCAAGTACAATGTAACTAAGGTAAAGAAGGAACTCAAGAAGGCATATGAAGGAAAGTAAACTCATAGAACTAAAAAACAAAGTAGACTCTTTTACCCGAGTGATGCAGGAGGTAATAAACAAGATTGCATTGCTTGAGAACCTGCTGATAAATTTAACTACAGTAATCAAGAGATTAAAAGAGTATGAAGAAATAGCTAACCAACTTAAAAAAGAATCAGATGACCGACAAAAAAATGATAGAAAAGCTAAAGGATGACAAACATTATTACGGTGACTTTGGAAAACAATTCTTATCCAACTCCGATATACAAAGTTTAGTTTTAGAACCAAGGCAGTTTCACGCACCACAACCAGACAACAAAAACTTTGTTGATGGTAGATACTTTCATCAACTAATATTAGAACCCGAGAAGGTTAAAGATTTTAAGGTTTGTGATGTCTCCTCCAGGAACTCCAAAGCATACAAAGAATTTTTAAGTGACAACAACTTAGAGTATGCTATGTTAGAAAAAGAGACACACAACTTGAAGAACATGAGGGATTATATGTTAGGTAATCTACAATTCTCTGACTTTATTAACGACCCATCAGCAGAGTATGAAGTACCCGCAACAAAAGAAATAATGGGGGTAGGATGGAAAGGTAAGGCAGACATTGTAACTGACACACATGTGTTTGATATCAAAACATCTTCAGATGTATTTAAATTTCCAAGGAACTCTATCAACTATTTTTACCACACACAAGCATACATATACCAAGAACTATTTCAAAAGCCAATGGTATTTCTTGTTGTAGGTAAAACCAAGAAGAGAGACAGAAACAATAAAGACTACTATGACCTTGGTGTGTTTCCTATGAAGGAAGAGACTATGGGATTAGCAGAACAAACAATCGAGAGGGCAGTCAATACATATAAGATGTGGTTTGCTCCCGATTCTAAAGAGAATATAGAGAACTATATTATAAACACCCGTATTTAATTTTAAAACTATTTATTATGTCACAAGACACCACAGAAGAAATCCAATTTATTGATGGCTTAATTGCTAAGAGAAGTGAAAACGCTAAAGATTTTCAAATTGTAAAACTATCATTTAAGGTAGATGAATTTCAAAAGTTCCTAACCAAAAATAATAAAAAGGGTTGGATGAACGTAGATGTAAAGAGAAGTAAGGCAGGAAAAATATATGCCAGTCTTGACACTTGGGAACCTAATAGTGATTTTTAATATTACTGTTAGCCTTTATAGAGGGGAGATAGCTACTCCCCTTTTTTTGGCTCAAGTGCTATGACAAAGTTTAATTCTCCTTATATATATATATTTTTTTTTATTTATTATTTATTATTCTTTATATATAAGAAATAAAACGACATTTCCGACAAGCCCCCATAAACACTAAAAATTATCGACATAAAATCGACATGAAACAAGAGATAACTATATTTAAAAACATCAAAGATACAGACACACCTTTCTATAGGAAGGTGCATACTGTTTTAGAACGAATAAAAGATGGTAAGTCAAAAGACCTTATAACATCTATCCGAAGGGAAAAAAATAAGTCAGAAAGAAACGAACTCAAAAAGCAATTACCATCTATTTGTTTTAGTGGTAAGTTTTCAAAGAGAGAAGACAATAGCCTTATCCACCATAGTGGACTAATATGTCTTGACTTTGATGGGTATTCAAAGCAGAAGGATTTAATTCAGCATAAAGAGAAGTTAATAAAAGACAAGTATACGTTTTGTGTATTTATATCTCCATCTGGAAATGGTCTTAAGGTGTTAGTAAGAATACCTAACGATGCAGAGAACCATGTAAACTACTTTAAATCCTTAGAAAACTATTACAACTCCCCAAACTTTGACAAGACATGTAAAAACATAAGCAGGGTTTGTTATGAATCGTTTGACCCATTAATTTACATAAACGAGAACTCTGAACTGTGGGAAAAAATTGAAGAGCCTGAGTACAGAGAGGTAACTGTAAACATGGACTCGCCAACCATACCGATTACAGATGAGAACAAGGTTGTAGATATATTAGTTAAGTGGTGGACAAAGAAATACCCAATGATTGAAGGTCAAAGAAACCACAACGTATACGTTTTAGCAATGGCATTTAATGACTATGGGATAAATAAAAACTTGGCACAGTACATATGCAATCAGTATGCGACCCGTGATTTTAATGAGCAAGAGATTACAACTACAATTAATTCTGCATATCAAAACACATCAAAGTTTAATACAAAGTATTACGAAGATGAGGAGGCAATAACTGAAATAAAGCAACAACTCAAAAGAGGAGTAAACAAGTCTGAAATAAGGAAACAACTACTTAGGGCAGACTTAGAAGAGGATGTTATTGATTCAGTTTTGCATAGGGCTGATGAAGAAAACAAGCAGATGAAGTTTTGGACTAAGACTGATAAGGGTGTAGTTAAAATAATTCATTTGATATTTAAAGAGTTTTTAGAAGACAATGGATTCTACAAGTATTGTCCAGAGGGTGGTAAGAATTATGTTTTTGTTAGGGTTACTAATAACCTTATAGACCACACAAGCGAGAAAGAAATAAAAGATTTTATTCTGGAGCATCTTAAACCACAAGAGGATTTGTCTGTATACAATTACTTTGCAGACCAGACTCGCTTTTTTAGAGAAGAGTTTCTTACTCTTTTAGGTACTATAGACATTCTATTTATAGAAGACACCAAAGACACAAGCTATCTATACTATAACAATTGTGCGGTCAGGATTACCAAGGATGAGGTAAAGACAATTGATTATCTTGACCTTGGAGGCTATGTATGGAAAGACCATGTGATTGACAGAAACTTTAATAATGAAGAACTTAAAGAATGTGACTATAGCAAGTTTATAACAAACATATGCAATAAAGAAGAGACTCGTGTTGTATCAATGCGTTCTACTATAGGATTTTTAATGCATGGTCATAAGAATTTGTCTTACTGCCCTGCCGTTATACTTAATGATGAAGTAATATCAGACAATCCAGAGGGCGGAACTGGGAAAGGCATATTCAAAAACGCATTGTCAAAGATGAAGAAGTTGGTTACAATTGATGGAAAGTCTTTTACGTTTGAAAAGTCATTTGCATATCAATTAGTTTCAGCCGACACACAGATACTTTGTTTTGATGATGTAAAAAAATATTTTGATTTTGAGAGATTGTTTAGTGTAGTTACAGAGGGGTTGACATTGGAAAAGAAAAATAAAGATGCCATACTCATTCCATTCTCTAAGTCTCCTAAGATAGTTATAACAACAAACTATGCCCTAAAGGGTGCAGGAAACTCTTTTGCAAGAAGGAAGTGGGAGTTAGAATTATTTCAACATTATAAAAAGAACTGGACACCACAAGATGAATTTGGAAAGCTTTTGTTTGATGATTGGGATACAGAGGAGTGGAGTAGCTTTGACAACTACATGATATCTTGCCTACAACTATTCTTAAAAAATGGGTTGGTTGAAAGCACATTCGTAAACCTAAAGATAAGACAGCTATCTGCGGAAACTTGCCATGATTTTATAGAGTGGTGTGGACTAATTAAAGACACGATGCCCAATAGACATCTAAATGAAGAGGGCAAGATATATAAACAAGAACTGTATCAAGACTTTGTGCATGAGTACCCAGACTACTCTCCAAGGGCACGATACTCTGTATCTCGGACAAGGTTTTACAAGTGGCTCGTGGCATATTGTTTGTTTAAACACAACGTTGCTCCAGAGGAAGGCAGAGATAGTGCAGGAAGGTGGATGATTATAAAAAGACCCGTTGTTCAGGAAGAGATGCCCTTTTGAAATTAAATGTAAACATAGCTATGGAAAACTCCTATAAGTTAATTATAGACAAACTTTCATTGGATGATTTCAATGATATAAAGGGTTGTTATTTTATTCATAACCCATATAAAGAAGTGCAGGAATCTACCCTTAATGAAATGCTACTGTATTACAAACAAAAAAAAGAGTGGAACAAGTGCTTGAAAATTTATACACTTAAATCTAAATTAAAATTCAGTTATGAACTACAGAGATTATCAAACAAGTATTATAAATAAATCGGTAAAGGTTCTAAAACAACATGGGTTTGTTTATCTCGCTATGGAGGTGAGGACTGGCAAAACGCTTACTGCTTTAGGTATTGCCAGTATGTTCTCAGAGACAAAAAATGTTTTGTTTGTTACCAAAAAGAAAGCGATTTCATCTATTGACAGAGACTACGCTTTATTAAAACCATCTTACTACCTCCACACCATAAACTATGAGAGTCTCCATAAGATACCCTCAGAACTTAAATGGGACTTTATAGTGCTCGATGAGGCCCATTCCTTAGGGGCTTTTCCAAAGCCCAGTAAAAGGGCTAAGGAGGCAAGGATGCTTATAATTAAAAACAAAGCAAAGGTTATTCTTTTGTCTGGGACACCAACACCTGAGTCATACAGTCAAATGTATCATCAAGTTTATGGCATACCTAACAACCCTTTTAAGGAGTATAAGTCTTTCTATAGGTTTTGTGATAAGTATGTGGATGTTAAAGAACGAATTATAAATTCGCTTCGCATTAGGGACTACTCCAGAGGAAGCAAAGCTATTTTAGACGAGATGAAACCATACACTATTAGCTACTCTCAAAAGGAAGCGGGCTTTAAAGTGGATACTGTTGAGAAGGTTTTATATGTAAAGATGTTGAAGCAAACATATAGAATTGCTACAGACCTTAAAAGCAATCTTGTTGTAGAGGGAAAAGATGAAGTCATCCTTGCGGATACTCCAGTAAAGCTTATGAGTAAACTGCACCAAATATATTCTGGAACAGTAAAATTTGAAGGCGGTGGGTCTGCGGTAATAGATTCTTCAAAAGCGGAGTTTATACGCCACCAATTTAAAAATATGAAGGTGGGTATATTTTATAAGTTTAAAGAGGAACTGAAGGCTTTAAAATCGATTTACGGGGATGACCTAACTACTGAGTTAAGTGTCTTTGACGACACAAATAAAAGTATTGCTCTTCAGATAGTAAGTGGAAGAGAAGGCATAAGTTTAAAAAAAGCGGAGTGCTTGATATATTATAACATAGACTTTAGTGCTACAAGTTACTGGCAAAGCAGAGATAGAATGACAACAAAAGATTCTGTTCAAAACGATGTGTACTGGATATTCTCTAAAGGAGGAATAGAAGACAAGATTTATCAGGCGGTCACCAAAAAGAAAGACTATACCCTATCTCATTTTAAAAAAGATTTATTAAGCCTATAGATGGGACTGATAAAAAATAGTAATAAAGCCAAGCAAGGGATAGACTTTACTGGAGTCAAGTGGGGGAAGATTCACCCATCTGATGTTGATTTTGTCTTAGAGTTTAACAATAAAGTATTAATTTTAGGGGAGGTAAAATATAAGGGTAGCGAACTTACAATTGGCCAGAGGCTTATGTTGGAGAGAATGGCCGACAGTTGGCACACGGGTTTTAGTTTTGTTATCTTTGTACACCATACTCATGACGATGATGCCACAGACATCCCGCTTGAAAAATGCGAGGTTTATAAGATATACCACAATAAGGAGTGGCATTTGTTAGGAGGTATGCTGATAGATAAAATTAATCAAATAAGAAAAGTGTTTAACCTTGATGACTGAACAACAAATTCAATCAAAAAGAATAAAAGAATTAGAGGCTGAAGGCTACTATGTAATCAAATTAATTAAAACAAACAAGAATGGTATTCCAGATTTAATAGCGATACCGCCCAACTCGAATGTAATATTTAGTGAGATTAAAACAAAAAAAGGAAAAACATCTGCTCTTCAAGAGTACAGATTAAAAGAATTAAAAAACTATGGATTTATTACAGAAGTATTCAGCGGCTGAGTTATTTTATGAACTTGATGAAACATTTATATTACAGATAGAGGAATCATTAACTGTTAAACAGTCGGGGGATTTAATTGTAGACATAGAACTGTTAGTGCCTAAACTAAAAAAAGTAAATCACAAGTCACAACTGTTGGCGGGTGTTCTACAGACTGGAGGCGAACCAATATACTATGCTATGCGATTTATTAACGAAGAAAGGCATAGCCCATATTTTTTTCAATTCATAATTATAGATACAGACCAATACTTAGATTTTTACAACCAAAAAAAAGCAATAAAAAATGGATATAGAGACGATAAAAGAAACTCTTAAGAAACACGACAACTATGATGTTGATGACCCCGCTAAGAACGTATCTCAAAAGAGGGAGAATGTAGAAAGCAGGGCTATGTATTTTAAAATGTGTCAGGATTTAAACAAAATGGGGCTTACTGCTATAGGAAACAGTCTGTCACCTAAAAAAAACCACGCTACCGTTCTTCATGGTATAAGAACAATGAATGACTTGATAAAAATTGATAAGAGTTATAGGGCAAGATATAAAGGACTAAAGGCTCGAGCAAAATATTATGAAGAAGTTAGGGAAAGAAATAAGGCTCTTTCTTTCGATGAATGTCTTGTAAGAATAGCAGACTTGGAGACTAAATTAAAAGAAATAGAAAAAGAAAATATTTATTTTATTGATGAAATATCTGACCTTAGAGACCACAATGAAATCGTAAAGGAACATTTGATGTATCACAAAAGAAAGCTACACGCAAAAGGGTTTGACACTAACCACATGAAAGTATTTAATCTGCTAAAGTACAGATAGTTAAAAAAAATTCATAACTTAGTATAAAATATCTTATATGAATTATGAAATAAAAGATATAGATAAGATAGTTGAGTACAAGACTTGGACTACTAAAAAAAAGGTTGACACGCTGTTAGAGATTGATGCCAACATGTACTGTGAGTTAGGACTTGGAACTCCTCTGTCTGAAAAAAGAAATGTAAAAAGAAACTCTAGAAAAATCTATTACGCCATCAAAAAAGTAGATTCTGAACTAGGCTCTAAGCTTATTCAGTCTATGGATTAAAAGGCGATGAAAAAAATAGAAACAAAGAGAGTTCAGAATGTCAACTTTATTATGGATGACATTCACAATTCTTCCAACAACATCTATGAACACCTCATAGATGAGGACTACCCCTCGCTAAAAACTGAATTAGTTACTCTAATAAAAAAGCTGAAAGGCTTAATAGACTCCCTTCAGGATGAGTTATAACACAATAAGGCCAAGACTACACGGAAACAAGCGGGTAGCCTTTGAACATCTTACGTCTGTAGAAAAAAGAATACTGGTAGTCGGAGACCTCCACGAACCTTTCACGCACCCAGACTATTTAGATTTTTGCAAAGAAGTATACGCTAAGTACCTGCTAAACAAGGTCGTATTCATAGGAGACATCATAGACTCACACGGGTGGAGCTATCACGAGTCAGACCCCGATGGCCTTTCTCCTGGTGATGAGCTTAGCCTGGCAGTTAAGAAGGTGTCTAAGTGGTATAAAGCCTTTCCAAAGGCTGATGTGTGCATTGGAAACCACGACAGACTTGCTTCTAGAAAAATATTTTCAGCTGGAGTTCCGCGTAAATGGCTTCGTTCATACAACGAAATACTACACACCCCTAAGTGGAAGTGGGTAGAGAACGTTACTTATGATGACGTTCTATACGAACATGGGGAAGGAGGACAAGCACAAGCCAAGGCAAAGAACAACATGATGTCAAGTGTTTGTGGACACACGCATACCGAAGCTTACGTCAAGTGGTTTGTAGGTAAACGATTCAGATGCTTTGCAATGCAAACGGGTTGCGGGATAGACATCAAGTCCTATGCTGCGGCATATGCTAAAAACTTTAAGCGTCAGGCTCTCGGCTGCGGTGTAGTTTTAGGAGGCCACACGGCTTTTAATTGTATGATGGATTTATAATGTTTGAAGTAGACCAACAACTATCTAAAAAAAAATGGGCAATAGACCTATACCTTAATATAAGAGGAGGGGACAAGTACCAGAAGCTTGGGCACAACGATGTGGACTTTAGAATAAAAGATGAAAACAATAATGTTATATCTTACGCTCAAGTAAAAGTGATAGATGCTCCACTAGCCAAGGCTTACCCGCTTACTGTGGATGCAAGAAAGATAATTAAACTCAGAGACAAAAGGATAAAAGGTGTTATTATCTGGGCGTGTATAGATGGTATTATATATTCAACCATAGAGGAGCTCCAAGGAGAGACGATGTGGGACAAGTCAAGCGGTGAGTTAATCTTGTCTTTTAACAACAAAAAAAAGTTTAAATATGTTAGAGCCTAAACAAGAGTTTGGATTAGTCATTTTACTCAACGCTATAATTATCTATATGATATTTAAAATTCTACTTTAGCTGGAGGTTTTGGCTTAGGTCTCTTTCTAGGTCTATATGATGGACTAATACCTAAAATGTCATACATATCATCTTCTTCAAAAGTGCCCAGACCTTCAAAAGAATTATACAAACCAACGAGCGGGTCTATTTGAGCTCCTAAACCTAATTCAATTAATGGTATTACCGCTCCTTCAGTACCCATAGTTTCGTAATATCTGTTAACCTTTCTGTAGATTGATATATAAGGATTGACAACTGATGAAGCATAGCTTCCGCTTTTACCTTCTGCTCGCGCTACTGTCATTTCTATAGCAGCGCCAATAAGCGGAACTTGATAAATCAAATTTGTGCCTAATAAAGCTTTATTTACCTCCCTTAAAACTTCTTCTTTGTCTTCATCATCACCTTTTATTAGCCTTGCTATGTTAGCCGTTAAAACAAACAGTGCATTGGCCACTCCTAAGTTTAAAGCAAATGCCCTTAAATCTTTTGCTTTTATTTGTTTAAATTTTCCTGCTTTGGCTTTACTCATAATTGCAGCTTGCGCAGTAGCCACCTTGTTTATTTGCAAAAAAAGCATGCTTCCAAACATTGTAAATGCTCTAGTCAACTCACTTTTACTTCGTTGCAGAGGAATTTTATCAGTGTTTCTCCGACTTTGTTGAGTTGCATTATAATCGTTAAAAGCTTTTAACGCTTCTTTTTTACTCATTCCATTCTTAATATTCCTGTTGTAATTCACCATGTATCCCATCACACCAATAACATCTCCTAAGACAGTAGGAGCTGCTCCAGCAGTTCTAAAGGCTTGCCTAGCTTTACTTATTAAAGGAGAGTTTTTAGGGAGCGCCTTAAATTTAGCTCCAGATTCCAGTCCAACCACATCTCCACCTAGTCCTTTTTCTATTCTGTCCCTAAAGGTTGCAGATAATTTATAAGCTTTTTTTATTTGTTTGGGGAGCGTGGCTATAACTACTGATAAATCTGCTAAGAACCCTAGTGTGTCTAAAACAGGGGTACTCTTACCTGGTCTAAACTGATAACTTTCAAAAGCATTTATAATCGAAGTTGATTGTTTTGCTATTTGAATTATTCTAAAAGCTAAAGCAAAAGATGTAAACTTTGTGTTTAATGTGCTAATAATTGTATTAGGCAGATTAGAATATCCATAATCAGGATTTACCTCAGAATTAATAGACTGCTTTATTAGGTTTCTAAGGCCTGTAACGTATAGAAGAGATTGAACTCCTTCTGCATTAAATATAGCATTCATCTGCCTTACTCCTTTAGCATAAGATTTAAATCTCTCCATAGAGTCAATGTGGTTATCTAAAACAGAAGTAAAAGTATCTCCTTCGTCAATAACAATTTTACTTTTTAAATCTGTTCTTGCTTTTAAAGCAGGAGAGTTTTCAGCTCCAAATATTGCATTAAAATTTCCGTCTTCAAGAAGCTTGCTATCAAGCTTAGTTTTTGTCCTGGTAGGAAAATAATTTTCTACATAACCTAAGTTTGTAAAATTTAAACTTGAATAAACATCGTTTACAGACTCAAAATAAGATGTGCTTAAATATTCAACTACATTGTCCGCAAAAGCGGTGAGCTCTGGCCCAAGTTCTTTCTCAATTCTACTTAGTATTTTATCATTGAATCCATCTGTTTTTAACTTTTCTCTTTGAACTTCATTTAAACTTAAAGCATAAATTCTTAATAGTTCGTTAGCGGAAAAAGTTCTTTTTCTTTTCTTGCCATTTACTGTTCTTTCTATTACAATTGGCCCTTTAAAAAGCTTTTGAGATATTTCTTTATATCCCTTTGTTATCCCTGGTATGCTGTTCGCTAAATCGTTCAGTATGTCTTTTTGATTGTATATACCTCTCAAAGCGTTTTCACTCATCACATTTAATTTATCATAAATGTTTTTGTAAAAAAAGCCTTCTTGATACTTATCTAATATTTTAGTAAAGCTTCCTAAATGAGCAAGTTTTTTTCTAAAGTAATCATATATAACAGGAACTCCTGTAAACTGATAATACTTACTCATTTTTTTAATACCATCCCATATTTTGAATTTTCTAAACGACTCCCAGACCTCTCTTTGTTCTTCGTCTATAACTTCTTTTTCTTTAAAAACTACATTACCCTTACTATCTGTTTCTGTAAGAACTTCGTAGTTAGAAGCTATCGCTTCGTTTGCTTCATCTTTTATTTTGCGGTTTTCTTCTGCAACTAATTGCCTGTCCTGTTTTAGTTTTGAAATAGATTCTTTTGTTATTTGATTTAAAGTTTCTTCTAGTTGCTGAACATCTTCCAAAGACATATTATTTATTTCAGAAAATAAAGTTCTTGCTAATATGTAATCTATTAATTTCGTTTCTTGTGTTGATAATTTTTCTCCCCTAGTATCTTTTTCAAACACACTATCTATCACTTGGTCAGTGTTTTGCTCGGAATCTATTTTATTAGCGAGTTCATCTATAGAAGTTTGCACTTGCTCTGATTGGTTTAGCAAAATGTTTTCTAATATTTCTACTGCACTTTTGAAAAACTGCTGACCTCTAGCATCCAAGCTTTGTGCTTTAGCTTTTCTAGATATGCCAATTTTTGCTTTGGATTTCTTTTTTGCAGAGCTTAATATTCTTTTAATCAAAGACTTTTTAAGCTGAACTCTTTTATTTTCTACATTTTTTAAAACTTTTTCTACTGCTGCGGGCAAATCTTGTTTAGACTTTACGTTTGAAATTATAGCAATATTTCTGGCTATGTCGGCTTGAGTATATGTTTTAGAAACTGGTAATGCGTTTCTAACAAAATTTTTAAGCTCTATTTGAGCTTTTCTCAAATCGGCTATTCCCTTTTTATACCCTCTAACTGCTTTTTTTATTTTACTTATTTCTAGTTGCACAGTTCTATTTGCCCTTGTGCCTACAGATTTATCTAAAGCTAAAACTAATTCATTTTGAGATATTTCAGGAAGTGCTTGATACACTTCAGTCTCTTGCAATAATTCTAAAGCCTTTGCCCTTATCTCTGCTTTAGTTCTTTCTGCCTGCTCGGTAAATGTTTTAAGTTTGGATTGGAGGTCTCTAAACAGCCTTAAACCCTCCTGAGCGCCCTGCTCTATGTTTTGAAAAGCAGAAGGCAGCACCTCATCTTTAAGAAGCGCCAGCTCCATAGCTGGGTTTATATCTGCTGCTTTGAATCCTCTGCCTCTAAGAACTGAACGTATAGCTGGGTCACTAAAGCCCTGGTCTCTACCAGCTCTTATGATTCCCTCTATAGTCAGGTCTTGTCCTTCTATTGTGGATATTCTTCTTCTTGTAGTAGTTTTAAAAGGATTAAACTTTCTGCCGTTACGAGTTAAAAACAATCCCCCACCTCTTCCAAACTGGTCAGTCCTTGCTCTTTGAGCTCCTAAACCAAAGGGCTCTACGGCCCTGCGTAGCTGTGAGAGGTTAGCTGTCTTTGGAATAAAACCTTGGTTATCCATATTGTACTGCTGAGCCACCTGTTCTACTGTTGCTTTTCTTTGTCTGGGGGCTGCTGCTATTTCTCTTATACCTGAACCATAAGGCGCTACAGCTTGAGATTTTTCAGAAGCTTCAAGTTCTCTCTGATATTTATCTACCATTTCTTGTGGCATAATATCAAAAGCATTGACTTTTTGGTCTGGAACTCCTATTACTTCACCTAAAACTTCGTTTGCGTATGTGGAGTGTTGAGACCCCTCTCGAGCTGACGTTGGTTTTATAACCACCATAACGTCATTAAGACCAAAGTTATTGTCTTTATAAAAGCTATCTCTAAGTTCGTTTACATCTACAAAGCCATTTAAAGACTTAACCAACTTATGGAACTCAGTGTTTGTCGTGCCTTCTTGCTGTCTTAATGCTATTAAAAACTTTTTTCTGTCAGGACTGTTACGCATTTCTTCCCAGCTATTAAACTTATTTAGCGCATCTTTAATTCCTTTAGTTGGGTTTGTTGCTAAAGCATCAGCTTTGAATGTAACATAGTCTCCAAGTCTTTGAGTAAATACGTCATATACTTTTTTATTAAAAAGTAAACTCTTTTGTGGCGAACCGCTTATTATAAATAAATAATCAGCTGCATCTATGTTTTTTTGTATTGACTTTACTGACTTAGAGCTTGCCCATACAGCATCACCTTCAAATGCAAAACTTGGGCCTGCATCTAACTGCACTCCTTCAAACTCTCCTAGACCTAATTGGTCAGCAACCCAAAACCAAACCTTCTCTCCTTTAGAATTTATATCCTTAATTAAGGAAAGGATGTCTACGCTTTTATCTGGGGTTACCAAAGACAGCCCATAGGAATCGTTAAATTTAACTTTCCTTTGCCTGGGCTTAGGAACTCTTATTTCTGTAGGATTGCCTACGGGATTTGTTCCGTCTTCTAATATCTCTACGTCTACTTCTGTTATTTCTTCACCCGTCTTTACTTTCTTGGCTAAAGTCTGAAGTAATTTTACTACATCATTTTCAGTATCAAATGTGCTCTCAATATCTCTTAAGCCAAATGTCCTGGCTAATGTTTTTAAGAATGTTTTAATAAAGTTTTGTGCAGGCTGTTCTAAGTTTGTATAATCTCTTGCCAATATACCCATGAGCTCAGCAAGGCGCTCTTCATTTTGAACTTCAGGAGCTCCTTCATACTTAGCAACAAAAGTTTCTATCTCCTGCTGTACTTTTTGAGGCACATTACCATTTAGTTTTTTAACCAATAAGTCTGCTTGTCGAGTGGCTTTCTTGTCCGTCTTAACTTTGTTCAGAAACACCGCATGGAATACCTCGTGTGGTACAGTTATTTCTGTGGCCTTGGATAAGTCTACATGGATTACGTTTTCAGATGGATTAAACTCTGCTTCAGCCTGAGCGTCACTAACAAAGTTTTGAAAGTCTGTAGCAGAATCGTGTAGCACTATTCTTGTATTAGGCAAAAGCTTAGAAATAGCTTTAGCCGCTGTAGTTGCTATAGCAAGGACAGATTGTTCCCTGTTAAGCTGCTCAGTAGTCTTGTCTGCCACCGCCTCTTTTCTGTTAACCACTAAATTGTCTGATACTTTTTCTGTGGTCTCCTCTATAGTTTCACCAAAGAACCTATCAATTGTTCCAGGGACTTCTTCTGTTACCTGCTCCTCTGTAACCTGCTCCTCTGTAACCTGTTCTGTCTCTGGTATACCTAATGAATACTGAAGGTCTTTGACTTCTTCTACGTCAACTTCTTCCTCAATCTCTGTGTCCTCAACACTGAGTTCTTCTTCTTGGGGTGTAGTCTCTCGGGCAGCTTCGTCGGTGACGATGTCTCCTGCTCCCACATCTTCGCCATCTCTGGTTTGTTCCTGTACATCCACCTTCTCTGAGCTTGGCTCCTGAACGGCATCTTTATCTGTTTTAATTGTTTCTGTAATAGTGCTTAAGCTTGCTAGCTGTTTATTAATCTCATCAACTCTTGTTTGTTGCGCTACAGTTAAACTAGGGTCGCCAACCTCCTCTATAGTTTGAGTAAGAGCTTCTTTTTCTTTTAATAAATTAGTTGCTTGTATTTTTTGCTCTTGATTAAGATTGGTTTTATCTAATTTTACTTGAATTATTGAGGTGTCAAAAAAGTTTTTTTGTATTCTATCCGCCTCTTGTTGTGTCATTTCCCCTTTGTTAACTCTTCTTTTAAGCTCATTAACAAGAATAGCATCTGCTCGTTTAGTTTTAGCTAAATCAAACTGAACCTCATTGGTTTCAGCTGATTCAAAAACCTGAACTATATCAGAAAATTCAGTGGGTTTTATTTTTTTGTTAATCTTTGTTTTTGCTAAAGCTTCGTTTACAGCTTTAAATCCTTTTGCAGCATTAATAGGTGCTCCATAAACACCACCCGACCCAAACCCTATTAGAAATGCATCTGCGACACCCTCAAATACAGGCCTGCCGTCTATTAAGTTTTGTGTTATTTGTGTAGCAACCTCTTCTATACCCTCTCCTAGGGAGGATGTAACAGCGCCATATTTCTTTATAGCGGTCTCGTACATTCCAATTAATCCATCTTTAAAAGTTTTTCGACCCTGCTCGACTCCCTGTCTAAGTAAAACATCTTTATATACTCTACCTAATGCTCCCTGGCTAATTGTGGTAAAAACCATCTCTGCTCCTGCCATTCCTACAGCTTTAAGCATATTTACAGCATTACTTTGTTCAGGAAACTTTTCTTTCTGCGCTCTTAGCTCTGGGCCAGTCAAAACTGTGGTTGCTCCTCCAGCTAAAGGGACAAGACCAACTCCTGATGCTGAAGCAAGCATTATACCTATGCTTGTTGGGGCGCTTCCTGCTATTCCCTCTCCTAACAAAGTAAAGCCTTCGTCTATGTTCCCCTCTGAAAAGTTATCAAATACACCTCCTTCTATGCCTCTGCCTTCTTTAAAAAGCTCTGCTTGTTTTCCTCTATATTCTTGTTCTTTAATAAGAGATTCTAACACTGTATCTACTCCTATAGCTTTTTCAAAAGCCTCAAGATTGGTTTCAGGCAGACCTAAAGCTTTATTAATTGGGTCGGATACCAAGGCCGCTGCCTCATATATAACCGTGGGAATACTTGCTATACCCTCCATTATGCGAGCCTCATCTCTCTTTAAAGCATTAACCCATAAGTCTGTTACACTAGACCTGTTCACATCAACTTTTTTTGTTTTTGCTTGAGCTAAAACCTGGTCTTTAGTTAAATTATATGTGGAGGCTATATTGTCAATATACTTTTGCCCCTCTGGGTTTAATTCTTGATAATTAAAAGTGGGTAGTTCGATGGCTAAATCTAAGATTTCCATCTTCAAATTAGGACTTACATAGTCCGATTCAACCGTTAAATCTTCACTTGTAACAGATGCACTTTGAGGTGTCTGCTCAACTTTAACGCTTTCAGGAAGCGGAGGGGGTGTAGTAGGCTCCAATAAACCACTTTCCAATAGTGATTCCGTATCGTCTTTTTTTTTTACATCTTGTGCAGAAAATAGCTCAGGAAACAAGGGATTAATTGTTGCATAATCATAATTTTTTTGAATTGCAGTTTCCGCATAATCTTTTAACACCTGAAGATTTATGTCAGCCAGCTCTGGAAACTTTGGCATTATCACATCCCAATTGTAGTTGTCCGCTTGGGCCGTAGCTAAAAAGTCTTTTAAAAGTTGCTCATCCATATTTATTTTTTTACCTAGCTTTGCCTCCAGTTATGGTCTGTACTGATTGGCCTTGACCTCCCCCTTGCGAGCCCGCCAATTTGTTTATCATTTCATCTTCTTGCAATCTTACACCTTCTTGGAAAAAAGATAAATTGTTTACTAAAAACGATTTTAATTCTTCTAGAGCTTGTTCTGTTGATAAGTCTACTGTAGTTTGTATTTTGTTTCTGCCCTCACCGAAACTAATCTCTAGCCTATCGCGACCAGGAGCAGTCTGTTCAATTGTAAAATCTCCAAACGGCAAAAGAAAAGCTCGAACTTGAGACTCAGCTTCTTCTTCGTCTTTAGATAGTGGGATTATTTCAGTAAAATATTGAGTTATATAATCACTGAAGTTTTCTGTAAGAGTTCTCTGTTTAGGTATATTAAAAACGCCTTTTTCTCCTTTTTCTTGTCTTCCTTTTGGTAAGCTATTTCTAGCTATTCTAATAGCTTCAGCAGAATTTACTGCTCCTCCAAGTTCAGAAGAAATAGACTCTATAAACAAATCAAAATCTTCTCTTGGGTAAGAGGTCTTGTATCTTGCGCCTTTACCTTTTTGAGTTATAGTCCCGTCTTTGTCTATTTTTTCTATGACAACTTCGTTATCTTGAACATCAATACCAACTATGTTTTGTTTTGGAGCTGAAGAGATTAAACTTCTGATGGCTGCTTCAATTTCTTTTTGGTTTCCATACCAAAGTTTGCTCATGTTAGTTATTAGTGATTGAATCTGCCCTTTTCTACGCAATTCTGTATCTGATGGAGTTTTTGGTAAAGCGGCTTCCTCACTTCTAGGTATCATTGATTCTAGCAAGTTATCAAACCTTGCCTTGGCTTCCTTTTTTTGCTCATCTGTATACTCAAAAGTACCATCGGGGTTCTCTAAAATTAATTTGTCGTTTTTAGCAGCTTCATCTTTATTGGTGGTGGTGTCATAGTCTCCTGAGTCAACCAGGAAAGATGCCATGTTGCTGCCCATAAGAGCAACATCAATAGCCTCGTCTCTAGCTTCATTAAGCTTCGTTTGAGCTGCATCCCCTGCGCTGTCTAAAGCCAAGTATGCGCCTTTTATTGTCTTACCTAAACCATCTCTTTTTAATCGTTGACCAAGGGAGTCTACTATTGCTTGAGCGGTAGTTTGTGCATTAAAGTATTTAACATCAGCGGTAGACAAAAAGTCAACTACTGAAGAGTTTACAATATCGTTAGGGTCAGAGCTTGGGGCTCCGTTTGCATCTCTCTTTACAATGTTTGGTTCGCCTGTAGTTGGATTAACAACAAAAGCATGAGTTCGCATATCAAAAAGCTTTTCAACCTGAGCTTTTCTGTTAAGCGTAATCCTACTTAGAGTCTTGTCTTCTACGCCTTTTACAATCCTGTCATAGTCTGCGTTGTAGGTTTTAAAGCTATTAATCAGAGACGCTGTGCCTGTCGTTCTATTATTGTTATTTCTTAAAAAATCTTTTGTAGACAGAATACCATTCTCCCAAAGTCTTTTATCAAGCAGAGCTGTTTCAGTAAGTTGCTCCCTTGCGTTCATTACAAACTCATTAACCTGGGCATCCTTACCCATCTCCACATTACGAAGGACATCGACTTCCTCTCGTGTCTTGGTATCGACATTTTTTTGAGCTTTTTCTCTTCTTTCTTCAAGAGCATTCAGTCCATCTATCACAGAAGTAGTTACAACCGACCAGTCGACTCCTGGAGTTGCAAGACTTGGGTCAAATCCTATTTTTGTAGCCATATTTATTTATCTAAAAAACCTACCTCCGCCTTTTTTTCTTCCCTGCTTAAACAAAGCTCTAGCGTCTGTTCTGTTCATTCCCTCAAAATAATCTAAAGGATTTCCTTCAAATGTAGGCTCCCCAAATTGGTCTATATACTGTTGCAGGCTTTCACCTGCCAATCCAAGTTTTTTCTGAGGAATTTCTAAAAATTCAGCTAAAGTAGTTCCGTCAGCAACCTCTCCTCTTTTTATTGCTCTTTCAAGTTGTGCAGTGGCTCTCTCTACATTCTTTGCTGCGTCACTTTTAGGGTTGTCGGGTTGCATGGCTAGAGCCTGCCCTCCTATAGAGGTCAAGCCTTTTATTCCTTGCTCTAACGAAGCTACTCTTTGAGCTTCCGCCACTTGAGCTGCTTGAGTTTGCGCCTTCGTTTCTGCTAAAGCTAAACTAGCCATTTGCCTTGCACCTCGAGACTCTTCTTCAGCTGCCAACAAAGCTAAATCTTGCAATTCTTTTCCCATGTCTCCAGCTATCTGGCGTTGTCCAGCTATCTGGCTCTGAGCAACTCTTCCAGTTATAGCGGCTAATAACCTAGGGTCAGCCTCTGCTCCCGCTCCAACAAGCTGAGCGCCCGTGGATGTTAACGCCTCTCTAGCTCTTTCATAGACTTCTTTTTGAATAGGCAACCCTTTATAGAATCTTTTTTCAAGCTGTTTTTTAGCTTCTTGACTAGCCTCTTCTGCTTCTCTTTCCGCTTTATCTCTTTGCTTAGCGGCTGTCGCTGACTGAACAAAACTTCCTGTTGTGCTTGCTATTGTTAGACCTAAGCCAATTGCTGTCGCTGCTCCCATACTATAATTTTTTTATCATTTCTTTTGTATACTGGTCTCCTGCTATATACCCCTCCTGCTCGTACACCCCTATTAGACCTTTGTGTTTAATTAGTGCGTAAGCAAAAACATTGTCTGCATTTTTAGCTATCTGTGTTAGTGTATGAATCAATAAAGATATAGCCTGTTGCCTGTTAGGTTTTTTCTTATAATCTTTATTAGATATAATCCAGTCTATCCAGGCTACTTTTGAATTTGTCATATATATAAATCCTGCGCATACAGGGGTTTTATCATCATATATTATTAAACCACCCTTGCCGTTGTCTGGAAGAAAATCTTTCAATGGAGGAACCCATTTCCAATCTTTCCACCAACCAACTAAAACCTCATCATAATGAGACTCATCAAGTGGGATTATATTAAAATTCATTTAATTACAAAGATAGTAATTTTAGGGATAGCTTTTCATTACTTCCGACTCAACAGCCAGTAGTTCAGTAGCCGTGGTGTCTGTATTGGTAAGAGTAAACAAACAATAATGCCCCAACATCCCATGAGATTCCGCTTGCTGGTTTTTAATATATGCAATATAAGCGTCTTGAGCAGAAATTGTTACCGCGCCTTGAATGTTAGTGTTTATAACTATTGTGTTCAAAGCTTGACTTAAATCAACATTTATAGCTGTTATTTGACCACCAAATTGTATAGTAGTGTAGGGAGACAGCGCAAAGTAAATCATGTCTCCTACACTCACCTCACTGCCTATGGAGACGTATGGAGAAGTGGAAAAGCCAATCTGGGTTGTCCCTCCAGAGTCTGCAACAAAACTGCTTTTTCCAATACCATTAACAGACCTCATAGAATACTCTTGAGCGTCAGCTGGATTAGCTCCAGTCGCTCTTACAAAAGCAAACCATGCGCCTTCTTTTTTTTCAAACCAATTGCTGTCTATAGTGCCGCCACTTTGTATATCTGTAGATAGTGACGCGCTCCAAGAGCTATCGCTTTCTAAGTTAATTGTTTTAAATATTTTATTCTCTAACGCACTGTCATTAAAGACTGACGATATTTGAGAGTTGTACTGTACATTATAATAATTATTTCTAAGCGGGTTAGTGTTGTGACTATACAGTTGACCTCTTTTAAAAGAATAGAAGTAGTTGTTCATCCCAATCATCATATCGGGAAAGTAAGAATAGAACGAAGGCCAACCCTCGACTCCAGCGCTATAACTTAATGTATATTGCTTTGTGGGGTCTTCTAAAGGAGGTATAATTGGAGGGCCAAGCGGGGGACATGCTTGTGCATTGTAGACCAAATTGTTTTGACCACCCATATATCCATGATAAAAACACTCATAGCTTGTTGTCCCATAATCTCCGCTAACTACAAGGGTTACATCTCCATAAAAATACTCATAAGTGTTTCCGTCTAAAGCTTGTTTTGTTCCTGCGCTAAACTGGCCAGTGTAAGTTAAAAGAGTTGTTTTTCCTGTATTGTGAAAAGCAATAGGGTGTGTGGAAGGAACTGAAAGAAAAATAAATGTTCCTGTTGATGAACCGTAGACACCATAGTTGCCTCCAAAAATGTAAGAGTTTACTCCATTAATAGATTGAAAGGTAACTGTGTTAGATGATGCTAGGCAGTAATCAGGTATGGCTATGGGCGTAGGCGCTGGAACGGGTGCAGGTGAACCAGACGTAATTACATCGTATGTAACTGCGTTAGTTATTGTTAATCCTGTAATTGTAACAGTTCCTTCTGAAAGCGGCTCATATGAGCTACCAAAACCATTGTCATCAAAAAATGGTGTAGATTGTTTAACGTAAGCCACACTCCATGTCCCTGAAGAACCATCATCTCCAGTGATTGTTCCTGACAAAGTTCCACTCCCAATATTGGTTTGGGATGAAGTTTTCATAAATGCAGCCGTGGTTATTCCCGTTGATGGTGTATAATAGAATCTAGCTAAAGATATGTTTGATTGCGCGCCAGAGCCATTAAGAGCAAAGCCTATAGTTCTTGCTATGCCACCGCTTCCTTCTGTATCATTATAGCACCCAAAACCTGGAAGATTAGTTGTTAGTGTGGTTGGTGTAAACCCTGTTCCCATGCTTGCAGAGCTAGGGCAATCAACAAGAGCTCCTTTATTATATCCTACCGCTGGGACACCCGATATGCTTGCAGTGCCAGCTGTAAACTTCCAGCCATTCATATACTTTTATTTACTGCAAATTTACGAATTATAATTGATGTTAATTTTTTAAACCCCATGTGCTTGTTTGGTGGTGTTTGGTAAAACTTATTTCTGAAGAATTGTTAAACAAGTGCCCTGGAAGCACATTTACTACTACAGGGTTTTTTAAAACAAACTGCGAAAGAGCAATTGGCCCAACAGTTTTTCTAACTATTGTTCCAGGAATTTTTTCGTTAGGGGTATTGGGAAACTTTTTTATATCCTCAATGTGTTTTTTAACCAACTCTTTAGAAAACTTTAAAAACTGCTCCCATAAATTTTTATCGGAACCTATCATCAAGCTGTTCTGAACATACTCGTCATCACAGCTTGCTCCTATAATATAGGTTTCGTTTTTTTTTAACTGATGCAAAAAAGGAGATTTTAACTCTACATCCATGTCGGAGTACATTCCGCCATACTTATAAAGAATTAAAGCCCTTACATAGTCAAGTTTAAATATTTTATCTACACTGTTTAACAGCTTATAAAACTCATAATCATAGTTTTTTAAAAGATAATCTATTTCATTGTCATTCCATAGAATAATATTACTATAATATTTTTGCCAGCTCTTAAAACACTTATGCCACAATATAGGCCATGAAGCTTTGTTGCTAGGCGCTATAAAATTAATGGTCATGTTAGTTGGTAATGTACAAATAAGTTCCTAAAATAATTGCCTTGAAAAGCTTCTACCCTTCCATGAGGACACACGGCTGATTCATACATAATCATATCTCCAGGCTCCGCATATACTTTATGCCAATAACCTGCGTGGTCTCGTATATCTAAGGCCCAGTCATCACCAAACTCTTTATGTTGACACCCACATCTTAAATCTTTATCCACTATTATAATTGAAGAAACATGGTGCGTTTCAACTCTGTCTGTATGAGTTGTTAAAGTTGCGCCTTTTTTGTATGACCTTATACCATATATAAATGATGGTCTGACATTTCTGTTGGCAAACTCTTTGTGTAGAGGTAAAAGCTCTTGATGTACCATCGACCTAATAAAAGGAATCTTTTCAAAGTCGAGCATCTCGCTTTCCCCCGTGGGAATAATAGCTTTTATACCCTCCCAATTTTCTGTAACACCCTTTTCTTTTAGCATGGTGTAACAGTCTTGTATTAACGCCCATGCTGCTGGAGGACACTTAACAACTTTGAATCCCGACTCTGTAAGCTTAGGGACTTCAGAAGGGTTGGCATATACAGGAGGTTGCTTTTGTTGGTGAAAAGCCTCTATGTCTTTAGAGGGATTCCAATCCCTTTCTCTCCACCAAGAAGTAATAATATACTTCTTGCCTTTTGTTATAGGCATGCCCTCGTGCATTGCATTGTCTTGAACTTGACCGTCAACCATGTTCTTCCAGCTCAACGCCATTCCTTGCTGTGGCTTTACTATTTTGTTTTGATTTACAAAATTTGTACCACCCCCTTCAAAATCATCATTAAGATATATCATCAAGGTTTCGGTTCTGTTGCCTGAAGCCAAACAATGTTTGTTATATGCAGGCCCTGAAAAAAAGTCTTGATGAGGTCTAAAATACTGCCCCTCTTCGTAAAGCTGTCCTTGTAAGTGTTCACCTTTAACGATGTCAATACCTAAAAAATCAGCTATTTTTTTTTGAAGTTGCTGTACTTTTTCTTCTGAATGATTAAGATTGCAGGTGCTTGAGGTTCGTGTTTCAGAGTAGCTGCTTATTTCATCTCCTCCTTCTACAACGGAGGATGGCGCATGATTCTTGTCAATCATGTCAATAAAATAAACACACTCTTCTTTTGTTAAAAAGTTTAGAGTTTCTTTCATTAGATTAAATTTTTATAAAGATAAATATATTTCAGTTAGGAAGCTAAACATTCAGCGCAATCAGAGAACCCGTCATCATAAGAACTAAAGTTTCCTGTGTAAGATGTATAATTATATACCGTATAACAAACTCCCGCGTATTTAATCGTCATGCCTGGAGAAATATTTCCATCATCTACAACTCTTAAATTAGCTCCTCCTCCGCTACAATAAAATAAATCATATGAACCTGTTGGAGCAGGTGGTGTCGGTGTTGGTGCGGTGTATGTTCCATCTATTTCAGTGGTGAAACTTGGATAATCTGGTGTAGCAGCGTTAACAAGATGAGTAAAGCCTCTTGATGTTCCAGGAGTTCCTCCTATGGTAACGCCAGTTAGCGACCCTGTGTTTGCTGAAATGCTAACTGTTGTGTTATAATTGCTATCATACTGAACCGAAGCAGGAGTGGGAGTTACTGCAATTGTTAAAGCTGGGGCAGCAGGAGCTAAGCTTGAAGAAAGCGTTGCGGCTTGTGATACCCCAATTAAATTAGGGCTTATTACCGCTGTTAACGTTCCTGTAACTGTAGCTGGAGCACCAGGGAAATATCCTGATGCGGAGGCGGGAGTTACAGAGGCAATAACGTAAGCACTAGGCACAGTAAGGCTAGTTGCAAAGCTATATTGTTGTTGCCCAATAGTTCCTGAATCTTGTGCGCCATCTGCGGCTCCAGATAAACTATAAATTGATGATGGTGCTGGCGTTCCTCCGCTGGTAATATTAGTCGTCAATGCATAAGTAACTGTTGAGCTCCCTGGGGTAGGCGGAGTCGGTGGTGTAGGCGTTGGCCCTGGGGTAGGCGGAGTAGGCGGAGTAGGCGGAGTAGGCGGAGTAGGCGGAGTAGGTGGCACAGGAATAGGCGCAGAGCAAGACTGAGCCGCAAATAAAACTCCAGAAGTTTGCTGACGGACAATTGTCTGGTCAGAATACCATCCATTTGGAGCGATATTGGTTAAGTTTTGGTCTGTAAAAACCGTAGTTGCGTTTGCAAAACTTGCGCTATCGAAATAAAACGTTGCTTGTGTTGCCATAATTTAAAGGTTATTATCTTCGTTACATTGGTCGCAATTCCCATAATATTTTGAAGGGACTACGGTTGCTCCGCCAGTAACTCCAATGTTTTTAGTTACTGTGTAACAGGCCCCATTATAAAAATATGCTTCTCCTACCGCTAATGTACCCCCTATGTCAATCCTTACGTCTGTAACACTTCCAAGGTTGTTACAGTTGGCTACCTCGTAATATTTAATGGTATCGTCACATTGAGTACATCCGCCATCAGCATAGTCATCAAACTCTGCCCACTCGCTAAAGCCATTACCTAAAACACTCGGTGCTGGAGAAAGCACCCTGTAACAGAACCCATTATACCCAATAACCTGGTCAGCGAAGAGTCTACCTGCATTAACCTCTTGAAGAGCTTGTAAGCCAGCGCTGCTTCCATCGCACAGCTGTAAGTCCCATGCTTCAATATTAGGATTAGGCCCAGGGTTAGTTGAACACACACCTGTGGTGTCGATATTTGAAACTGTTCCTGCACTTGTAAATCTAAATATCGCTTGAGATATTCCGCTTCCAGTTGAAGGATTTCTTACTCCAAAATATTTATTCCCTCCATTAAACTCAGTTCCAGCCTGTAAGCCTGGGGTGGTGTAAAAAACAGTGCTATTTGCAAACACAGCATTTATACTTGCAGCGCTAGAGTATATTAATTGTCCAGTTAAAGGACAAGAAGAAGGGCTAGTCGGAGACCCCGAAGCCTCTATGTTCCATCCGTAAAAAATTGGTGTTGGTGGTGTGGGAGGTGTTGGTGGTGTAGGAACGGCAGCACATCCTGTACACGCATCATTAGCCGATGTTGTGGACTGACATAATACTCCAGCTGTTGGCTCCCTATAATCCCATATTAAATATAGGTTTTGCCCTGTGGTTGGCATACTAAATGTAGCAAAGTCTTGAGGAGGGTTAGCTTGTGACAATATTGGAACTGCGTCACTAGCAAGAGCTAAGAGTCTTGTTATGTCCGCACCATTGTTTTGAAAGAGCGTATCAGTTCTATAATATTTTAATTTATTTGCTGCATTAAAATTGTAATTGTCAAAGCTTTCTTTACGGCTTATAATAGAAACCACCGCGTTAGAGCCAGGAATTACACCGCCTCCTTCTCTTCCTGAAACCAGTGAGTATTGTGAAACTATAGGATTAGTGGTGCTCGTAGAAAACTCTACTCTTTCAGAGTGTAAGGGAGAGGTAAAGTTGCCTGAACTCCATCTATATTCGTTGGTTATAAACTTGCCTGCATCAGCATTGCTAGTCACAGCAATGTTATATATGTTTATAATTTCTGATTGTGGACACTCAACATCAACTTGAATGGTATCAGAAGTGGGTGAATCAGTGGTAATTGTTATATCTACGGTAGTTGCGGTGACAGAGTTTTTGTTAAACGTTAGCACCCCGCTTTGATATACTGTTCCCGTAGAGTAAGTTGCGCCATCATAAACAGCGGTGATTACATACCCCGTTCCGCTTAATGCACTTTCACTAACCTGTTGGTTTGAATTTAGCTCAGTTGTAATAAGGTCACTTGATTCAGAAAGAATATCATCAGTCCCTTCAAAAGGTATTGTATACTTTATTTCTGTCTGGCCTAAAAATTCAGTGAGCTCTACGCAGTATTTGAAAGCCACATTAGGCTCTAAGGTTATGGATTTATTTATTCCACAGTTTACACACTCAGCCAATAAAGTGTCAGTAGAAAGAGTTGTTGCTAAAACATACTCATTCATATAAGGGTCATAACCCCCTAGTTTTTCTGTATCAAAAGCTTCTATGAATAAATCTCTAAACCAACCCCTCATTCCATATTGAGATACAATCTCCAGCTGTTCATTTTGAGCGCTTGAGCCTATAAGGTTTAACACCACTCCCCTTTTAGCGTCAGTAAAATATTTGTTCTTGCCCCAAGCAGCAAAACTTTCTGGGTTTTTACTTATACCATACTCTTCTATTCTGGTTATTTGAGTTCCCAACACCTCTGGCACAGACGTAAGCGCTCCTCCACCAGAAGCATCGCTAAGAAGGTTTTTGCCTGCTAAAACATAAGATATTTTATCTTCTTGTAAAACTAAAACATCTGACTTTCTAGAATGTAGCTTTTGAATAGAACCAAAGACTTCTTCTAAACTTTTAAAGTTTGCTAAGCCTAAATTAAATTCATTTAGTTTGTTTACGTTTGTTTCGTCATTATATACACCACTATAAGTAATGTCAGCTGTTCTGTGAGCTTCTTTGTATTCTTGAGTCGAGGTAGAGGTTGTTCTTTCTCCATAGTTTAATGTCTTGCCAACTATAGAATCTAAAATCTTGTAACTTTCAACTCCATTTCCAAAAGAATATACATTGGCAAATTCTGTATCTACAATCGCAGAGACAGTGTCTGTTTGATTTTGAATGTTACCTTGATGGTGTCCATCCTCGTCTATAGGAAAAGATAGATGGTTTTCATACCAAATATTTGGAGCAGCATCTTGAGGAATTGTTTCAAAAATTACAACTGATTCTGCTCTGTAAACTTGTATTTCTGCTGTTACAGTAGACCTTCTTTTATCTTTAGAAAAAATTCCGCCACACCTAACCGTTCCAGTTATTAACAAAAATAGCTGGTTGTTCGTTGTGTTTCTATAAAACCTGTAATAATTTGTTTCTACTGCCGTTGAAATGTCTTGAGCCCCAGAAAAAGAGCTTAAATTAGGAGGGCCTGCTTGTGACAATTCTGCTTCAGCTGTGTTTATAATAGGGCCGCCATTTCCCCCTACTTCTGTAATCGCATCGTTAAATACTGTAGCTACATTATCTCCATAAAACCAAGCTGACATATTATTGTAATCTGCCGAAGCCACCAGGTTTACATCTATCTGGTTTATTCTTCTTTCACAAGCACCATTTCCTTTTCCAGGCCCTAATCTTTCTTGTCTTATATTAATGGTAATTCTAGTTCCAGCAGGCACATCATAATCTAGGTATTGACTTGCATTAGCAGGGTCTACAACGTTCATAGGATAAGCCATAATGGGATAGTCTGGCGCTATGTCTGCCGCTACATACTCTGTCCCTGGGGCTACAATTGAATTGTCTGTTTTTTTTGTAGAAAAATTACTAGGGTTTAGTTTCATATAAGTCCCAGCAATGGCTTTTACTTCATTACCTCCATCATCTACTAAATCAGGTAAAAAATCTGAAGCTTGAGCTGTTTTTTCTAAAACAGATGTTTCTACACATCTTAATATTGGCCCTTGGCTGTCTGACTTTACAATAAGCCTGTCTCCCTCTTGTATTTTATTTGCACTTTCTCCTTCTAATAAAAACCAAACAAAGTTAGTACCTGTTTGTTTGTAGTATATATTAGAATAAATAGTATCATAAGTGTCTTCAGAGGGCTTTATTACAAACTTATACCTTGTAGCCCAACTAGGAGCTAATTGCTGTATGGGTATTGTAGCCTGTATTTTATTTTGATTGACTGAGTTTGCACAAGGAACTTGTACTGTGTTGCTTGGGCTAACCAAGGCTGTAGATGACCGACCATACTCATCCATGTATACCATGCCGATTTCATACCCTCTATTACTGTGTAAACTTAAAGTGTTGTTTGTCCCTTGATACTCTCCAGAACTAAAACTAATATTGTAATATTCATAAGCAGTGTTAGAGCCATCAACATACTTCATAGCTATCATAACAAGCCCTATGGTGTTATTCGCTGGTTCTGCAATAATTGCAATAGGCTCTCCGTCTGCGGTAATGCCACTAGCTGTTTTTGTGTATGTTCCCAAAGTAGATGGAAGGGCACAGTTTAGTTGGTCTGTTAATGTTGTACCATTACAAGCATTAGGAACGGTTTGTATATTTGTAGCTGTTCCTACTTTTTCAATAAAATCTGTGCTGGTAGCTAAAGCATATACATTAGGAAAAGATTGAGGTAAAATATATTCAAAAATTATTTCTACTTGACCAGTCTCAGCCCCAGGAGTATTGCTTGAAAAAGCTTCATGCTCTACTCTAAAATCTACTGAAATAACCGCACCTTTTACCAAGTTTATTCCAGATAAATCTAAATATATAACTGGGTTTACAACCGCTAGAGTTGAATCAATTGTGTATGTATGTGGGCCAGTTGGAGTGTCAATGCTTTCTACGTCTATTACCTCTGAATTTAAATTAGCAATGTATTCTAATTTAATAGGGTCATTAAACTTGTCTTTTAAGTCGTATCCGTCTTTGTAGTTTCCATACATAAGCCTATTGCCCATAACGGTTTGAGACTGCGCTACTTTAGGAACGTTGTCATAAAGCCTTAGTATCTCAGACTCAGGTAAAAGCGTAAATATTTTACTGTCATCAAAAGTAAAAGTATAATTGTTAAAGTCAGCATACCCTAAATTACTTTTGTTAAAGGTCTCTATTACTTTTATATTAGACGTAGTCGACTCCTTAAATAGTAGCTGAATATCCTGAACTAAAGGCCCACCAGCGTTAAATGTTATTATAACAGCGTTCTTGCTGTTTTTCATCCCTTCATTTAAAAAACTATTGAAGCTAAAATTAAAAGTTCCAGGGTCAAACGCATACTTGCTAAACTGAGATGTTGCAGAGTATTCTCCATTAGAATACCTGTATCGATAAGCAAATGAAATAAATCGTTCCTCCAAAAAATTGTCTTGTTGTCCAGGCACATTTAAAAGCCGTATAGTAGGCGCTTCAACTGGAGGTCTTTTTATAACTAAAAGTTCTTCTGCTGTTATTTGGTCTATGTTGTTTACAGGTACATCATAGTTTTTGTTAATGTTTATAACCCTTGGAGGGTTTAAGTTGTCTGTAAAAAACAACAAGTCCTCTACCAAATTAATTCCCGTTATTAAACTATTAGAACTAAAATTAAGAGTGGTTTTAGTGTCACTACCATCGTTAATACTTATAACATGATAAGTCAGATTGCTAGTGTGAATATTATAAGAAACTATTAAATCTAGCTTTTGCGGAAGGCCTAAAGTAAAAGCAGGGTCATGCACAAACCAATATATTCTTTGGTTAGCTCCATCTTCAAAAGCACCAATACACCTTGCTGATAAGCTGGTGTCTGCTCCAGAATAAGAAAGCTGTGTTAATACAGTATTTCCTTTGGAGTTCTCTACAGAACCTATCTCAGTATCCTCTGTAGAACCCAGTCTTACATTTAGCGCGTCTATGTATTCGCCATTAGGAAGAAGCCTTTCATCAAGGCTCTTATTCATTCTTCCTTTAATAAAATTTCTCTGAAGGTTTGCCATTCTATTTAATCCACTTATTCTCTCCTCGCATATCCATTAATAATCTGCCAGGATGAATATTGCTTAATCTAATTTTTGCATTTCTCAATAAAGAAGACTTGTCTTTTCTTGCTCTATTAATAACATATTCTTGTACGTTAAATTTACTGTTTAATATAGCATACTTTATGTAAGCATATATATATTCTTCAAACAGCTTGTTTACTGAAACTTTAGAATCATCTCCGTTTTCCATCCCGTCTGAAATATACTCTAAAACGCAATTTTCATTAAGCATTGTGGAATCAAAATTTATAACACCAGCCTGCTTATCTATCCTAAAGGTTGGGTTTATATTTGCTGTTTCGGTATTTAAACCATAACGCGCCCCGATAGTATAATCAGCATACCAGTTTGCTTCAGTGTCTGGGGGAACTTGTTCATCACTATTCTCTTTGTTCAAGTATATACTTTTTTGTTGGCCATTCAACCTTTCAGTATCTAATGTAGAAGTGTCTGTTACAACAGTGCCATCGGAATTAAAAGTGAGAGTTCCACCAGTTCCTTGCAAATAAGATTGAGCAGAGTTAACTTGAATGTTTTCATTGAGTGGTCTAAGCCACCCGTCTTTATACAATGATAACCTAATCCAGTTTACATAATCACTAGGCAGGGTAAAAATTAAATTATCATAAACAGTAAGTTCTAAAGCTTTTACTTCTTTAAAAGCATCATAGTTTAATTCCTGGATGCCTCTTTTTGCGTGAAACAATATCTTATATCTTTCTTCGTTATTTATCAAAGAGTGGTTTCCTTGATACATAAGCTCAAAATTGTTTACAATATCCTCCAAAGAAACATATTGATATGACCCCCAATTAGTGTTTGTGGGAGCTACACCTGCATTATCATAGTATTGGTATTGAGATAAATATGCCATCTTATTGTTCTTGTGTTTCTTGTTGTTCTAATCCTTGGCCAAACTGAACTGTACTTATTTCTCTTATAGATAAACCAGCGTATTGTAATATTCTGGCCACTAAATTATTTACATCATCTTCAGGCAATTCAAAATCTTGAAAATCAGATTGTGACTGGTCAAATAATGGCTCTCCTCCCGACAGACTTATGTAAGTCCATTTAGGGTCTTTAGGATATCTTATGTATTGGGATGCCACCCTGCCTACACTATTTACCGTAGTGGGATACAACGTTAATGAGTTGCCCTCTAAAGTATATGCTGGAAAAGTTACGTTAGGTGTTGTTAACATAGACTTATTTAGCATAGTTATCTTACTATGAGTGACGGGCTCTGCTTCATTTTTTAAGTCTGATGGCCTGTATATTGCATATGTAAGAGGAGATGTATTTAATAGCGCTGGAGAGACCTCTAATTGAGTATTGCTTGTTATGTTAGTTACTGTCAAGTTAGAAACATTAGCTGCGTTAATTATTACCGAGACAATATCTCCTACCGCAACTCCATCTGTTTGAAAAGTACCAGATGAATCTATTAGCGCATTTGCTCCACTTACTCCAGTGGTAGTGCCTGATGAAATAACTTTACTGTATATTAATATTTTATTTAAAAGATAATAATCTGAGCCAGTAGTGGCAGAAGTGGGTACAGTATATATATTAGTGCTTGCGTTAGCTAAAGTTCCTGTTACAGAAAACGTATCTATAACCTCTTCATATCCTTTTTTAATATCAGCATATCCAGTTCCTGAAACTCTTGCGTTTTCCTTATTTATTTGACTATTATATGAAATAAAATATTCGTCAAAAATATCTAATTGTGCTTGTTTAGCAAAAAGATTAAAATCAGCTGGAGATATATACCCGTAATTATTCTTATTCAGTATCGCTAAAACTGTATTTCTAACAGCATTTATCATCACTTACTTTTTGTACAAAGATAAGCAAAAAAAAAGAGGTCATTAAATTTGACCTCTCTTCAAAACCTTCTAAAAGATAGTTTAGATAGTAGCTACAGCTACGCTTGTAAACACTAATCCTCCATCTTTAGATACTGGGGTAGTAACCTCAGTCCATTTAGACTGATTTGCAGTTACTATAGCAGCGTTAACATTTTCTCCAAAACCTGAAGTTAAACTTGTTCCAGTAACAGTAAATTTGTGGCTACCGCCTTTTAGAAAAATTGTTCCAGCAGTTGAACTTGTAGTTTCTGCATAAAGAATGTCATCAACAGCAAGATGAACGTTTCCATCATTAGCTGTATCGAATGTAATATATTTTGCCATGTTAAAAAAATTATGGGTTAAACAAAGGACAAAGGTACTAATTATTTAGTAGTCATTTTCTAGCACTGCCTCTAGCATCTTTAAATGTTCCAATCCGTCATCACTCTGAAGATATGAAGAAACGATATAAAGAGGGTCTTCACCATAAGGAACGGTTAACATTTTTTTCTTGTTGTTTGTGGTATTAAACCAAACCTCTTTTCTTTTGTTTCTAAAACTCAATAAAGATTTGTCAAAAAACAACTTCACTTTTGATTGAAGTTTTAGCATAGGGTCATTCACCATCTTCATAAATCCTGAAGGGTCTCTTTTAACGTATATCAAAATATCTCTACGAAGCTCTGCTGTAGTGACCCTTGAAGTATCAATACCTAACAAAACTCTTCCAATGTTTTCTACTTGAGATATCGTAAGCTTGCGGGCTTCAATAAGCGCATCCACCTCTATATTAAATTGATTTACCTCTTCAGCTGCATCTTTCTCTTCGTTTACCTCAATAAATTTTTTTCCATTTAAAGGGTGATAGTGCAAAAACTCTTGTAACACTGGGTTGTTTTTGGGCACTCTTAAAAAACCGTCTTCAAAAATAACGGGCTCCATAATAACGTTTCCGTCTTGCTCATCTTCAAAAGGTGACTTTTGATTACGAGCGTACCTAAGAGTTCTGTTTGTTCCTTGGGACTCATCAAAATATAAAAGGGGGAATCTTCTAGAGTGTCTAGTTGGCAGCATAAAAGATAAAGGTGCTGCGTTTCTGGTAAGCTTGTAGACTTTGTCTACGAATGTTTTATTTTTCATTATGTAAAATTAAATTAGATTTAAAAAAAAGGGAGGCTGTTACACCTCCCTAATGTAATACTACTCTTGGAATAAGAAGAAGTTGTTTGCACCTAAAGTACATACAGCTCTCTCAGACAAGAAGTTGACCTCCATAGCATCTAAGCTTGAAGTAGCAGCTCCGCCAGCAGAACCTGTAATCCAGGTTTTGTAACGTCTGTCTTCAGTTTCAGAAGCTCTGTAACGAACATGAAGGAATGGTCTCTTAGCGTTTTTACCAAGGATTTGGTCATAAACAGTAGTTGAACCAGCAGGCACTAATAGTCCGTTTACACGGCCTGAGTTAGCTCCAGTTGGTAGACCACCTCTCATTGTTGGGTCGTTTAGATATTTCCAGTCAGACTTGTAAAAGTCATAACCTCTTCTAAATCCTGTAAATCCAAGGTTTAGAGCCATATCTTTATCGTTGTCAAATAGTCCATATGAAGTACCACCAGCTCCGTAAGAGTTTTGGGCGGCCAACATATCATCTATGTCAAAGCTAAAGTCTCTGTCAACGAAAATTACATTTTCCTCGATAGAACCTTGCTTGTCTAGTCTTGAAATGATAGCATCAAAATCAGCTAATGTGGTTGGATTTCCTCCACCCCATACATTTCCTCTATTTTCTACTACATAGAAAATACCTTCAGAACCTTTGTTTCCTACATCTCCTGTAGCAGCAATTGCTCCTGAGTTAGCTTCAGCAGGAACTGCTTCAATCATTGCAGTTTCTAGATAGTCGTCAAAACGCAATCTAGTTTCATGCTCAGACTTTAAATACCATAGGTATCCAGTAGCTCCATTTTCTGTAGTAACTTCTACCCATCCAATCTGGGCCATATCAGAACCACTAACAGCATATTTATCTTTAATGATGATGGGAGAGTTAGAGAAGATAGTGTCATCAGCCTCTAAAGAACCTGACATTCCCACTGTTCCTTTCTTAAACTCAGAACCATAAATAAATACTGTCCTTGTAAGTCCAGTACCACCAACTTGTCCGCCACCTTCGTAGTAAGCAACATCAAATGTTCCGTTAGCAGTGCTAACAGCGGTAACGATACCTTTATTCATTCCTGAACCAGCGTTATCAGAGATAACAACTGTTTGTCCTACTCTTACTGCAATGCTTCCAGTGCCTGGTACAAGAGTATCATTTACTGTAATAGTTGCAGTGTCAGCAGCTGCTGCTGCTCCCGATGCACAATTGGTGTATTTAGTGTGTAATCTTCCTTGCTCAGCCCACTTGATAAGGTCAGAGTTAGAAGGCATTTCAGCACCGACCATTCTTAGAAATCCAGAAATAGTACGATTGCCATATCTTTCAAATTCTTTTTCATAAGTATCAGGTAGATACTGATTCAAGAAATCAAAAGTAGTGATGTAATTTGAAGCCAAGGGGACTTGTTCCGCACTTGGTTGTAAAGCAAACCCTGGGGTTGCTTGAACTGCTCCAGCCATAATGTTAAATTTATTTTTTTGTTATACTTCTTATTTTTAGGCCTCTGCCCGAATCAGAGCCGACTGACCTTATTTTCATCCCCCCTTTATTAGTAGCCTCTGGAGCTCTACGCTCACTCATGTTTATGTTTTTAGTTTTGCGTAAAACATCTTCAGTGGCTTCTGATTTGCCTTGTTCGTAAAAGAACTTAGCAAACTTATCAGGGTTCATTGCAATTGCTAAAGCTCGGTGATATCCAGGCGCATCTTTTACAAAACCTTTTTCATCCAAATACTTTGTTATAAAGTTCATGGGTGTTTCTTGATTTTTTTTGATTGCCTCTCTATCTCCAGGCGAGAACGTTATTGTTTTATCGTCAAGCACGAAATCAAAACCTTTGAAATCATTTGAAAACACTTCGTTAGTCTTTTTCAAAAACCAACTGCGTTTAAGTTCGCTCTCCTTTTCTTGAGACTTAGCAGATTCTAAGTATTGCCTATATTCAATTAATTCTTCATTAGCTTGAGAATCAACAGCCGAACTTGACTCAAGGGGCTGCTTATACAATTCTTTTTGCTCGTTAAAGAATTTCTTTGCTTTAGCAATAGTTCTTTTCTTTGCAAGTTTTACTTTTTTAATAACCGATTCTTCATCTATTTCTTCATCATAAGAATAATCATCCATTAATGAATCAATATCTTCAGGGTCTAAACCCTCTCCCTCAGTTACTGTTAAGTATTCTCTTAGCAAAGAGTCAGGATTCATAGAGTTAAAGTCTTTTTGCAAACGCACATAGTCTTCAATTCCTCTTCCTGTTTCTTTTTTATACTTAAAGTAAGCGGCAACATCTTCGGGCAACTCGTCTGTAGTTTCCCGTTCAGTCATTAATTCATCAAAAGAATTAATTTGCTTACCGTATCTTTCTCCAATATATGTAAGAACTTGGTCTTCCGAAAGCTCAGGTGTTGTCTCCTCAACTTCTTCTGTTTTTACTTCCTCTTCTTGTACTTCAGGAGTGTCGTTAACAACACTCTCTTCTGGTGTGTCTAAATCTAAAGCGGTCTGTGTTGACTCGGTTTTTTCTTCAGATACATCCTCAAATTTTTGTTCGTGCTTTTCTAAAAGCTCTTGTTCAACTTCTTGAACAGATTTTTGTTCAGGCGTGTCTAACGCTCTTACTTTCAATTCCATTAGATATAATTTAGATTACAAAGTTATTAAAAATATAAATGCAGTTTTTTGCATTACCTGGGCTCAAATTCAGCTAAATCAAAGCCATCTAGACTATCTTCATTTGACTCAAACCTTTGAGGTGGAAGATTGTTTTTCCGCTGAGATATTAATTTTGATTGTTCTGAGTTTTGCTGACTTATTCTATCGCTTTTAGCCTGCTCTCTAGCCCCTTCTCTCAAAGCTAAAGATTGTTCACTAATATCTCTAAGTTGAAGATTATAGTTAAACTCTTGTTGCATCAATTGAGCTTTAAGCGCTGCTTCATTTTTATTCTTCTCGATTTCAAACGCAACTTCAGCTTGTTTGACTTTCATTTTAGATTCGCCCTCAAGTTGTATTTTTTGAAGAGTTAACTGCGCAGCCATCTCTTGAGCTTTTAATTGCTGTTGCGCTGTCATGGCTTGTTTTTGCATAGCCATCTTTTCATCTCGCTCTTGCTTAGCAATTCTTTTTACTTTTAAAAGTTGGTTGGCAAGCTTTAAGTTTTTAATCTCTCTTATGTCTATAGCATCTTCTAGATTAATATCTCCTTTTGATAAAGCCATCTGAATGTTTTGTTCAAGCATAGCTTTTTGTTCTTCGTCAGGAGACAGCTCAATAAACACCCCAAAGTCATAAATATACAAGTCAGATATTTCCCCTAGTATACTTACATTGTATTTGCCTATCTTGTTTATAAAGTCATCTTTAAAATCGGCATACTCTAGTATGTCTGCAATTCTATATGTTAAAGCTTCTGCTAAAGTTCTATAGATATAAAGACTTCCATCTAAAATATGTCTAGTAGCGGTATTAGAGTTCAACGCTGCAAGCTTTTGAACACCAACTAAAGCGTTAGGGTCGGGCGTACTACCGTCTCTCGCTTCATTTAAGCCTGTTACAGAGCGTATCATGTCTAAGTAGTGGTTATAGTTGCCTATAAGCATTTGCGTCTTAGAAGCGCCTGAATTGCTTGTGAGTTGCTGTATAGGCACTTTACCTTGATTATACTCTCCTTCTTGAGTGTAACTTCTGCCCACGACACTACCAGTTTGAAAATACAAACGCAAAGCGTCTGAAGGGTCATAGGCCGCTCCAGTGCCTAGGTCTACCTCATTTAACCCATCTGCATCTATATATACCCCGTCAGGAACTGTTCTTGCAATCACCTGTTGCAGTTTTAAATGGGTTATTTGTATAAGGTCAGCAAAAGGTATCATTCTTCTTACTAAAGACTCAATAACTCCTTTATACATTCTAGGAGCTACAGCTACATAGTTTGGTAAAGCATGCTGAGAAGAAGACTTAGGTCTAACCATATTCTTGGCTAGCTCCCATTTTAAAAGTATATTGGTTCCCATAACCATTATCCCTTCATACCAAACATCAATTGTTTTTTCTATCTTTTCAAACTTACCTTCTTCCAGCATTTCATCTGGTGGATTAAAGGTGTCATCCTTTTCAATCATTTTAGAACCGCCACCTTCAAGAATCCTTTTCTTATAAACCATCTTTTGAGTGGTCTTATAATTAAAGTACATCAAAGTACATGTGTCTCTATAAAAAATATCATTTTCATAAAACTGAGCTACATTATAATAATCAAACCAACTCTGAGAATATTTAGATATTTCATCTAAATCATCACGAGTTAAGCTTGGGTCTATTTTTAACAGTTCAGCAATAGGCAGTGTTTTTATTTCTCCCCAGTAAAAACAATCTTTAAAGTGTGGGTCTTCCGTATAACTGTAAACCACATTTGCTGGGTCTACATATGATATTTGTACACCAGCGCCTGGAAGAAACTCATGCTTAGCAACCGACATTCCAACAACAGTAGAGTCATAATCTAACTGCTTTCTAATATCATCATAATGATTCTCCGCAAACATTGTGTCTATAGCCTCTTCTTCTGCAATCTCTATAGCTGGCTTATAGTTTAAATTCATGTATAAACTCATCTCTTCATCTGAAGAGGGCAAGTCATCTGGATTCATAGTAAAAGTTTGAATCCCTGTTTCTTCTTGCATCATTGTCAAAACATCTTTGGCGGCCATTTGACCTTCTATCATGTCTTGATACTTGCTACGTTTAGCTTGTGAAAGTGCGTCTTGAGCGTATGCTTTTACCTTAAACTCTCGGTCTTGCATGCCGTTTACTACAATGTCTACAAATTTAGGAAGGATAGGGACAGGAGTCCAGTCTAAGTTTAGATAAGATAGGTCTCCGTCTACCGCCAATTCGTTTTTGTATTTTGCTATGGATTGCTCTCCTCTAGCATAAAGACGAAGTCTGTGAAAATCTCGCCATTGATTATAATATCTACATTGATTCCCGTCTTTCTTAAACCACTCGTATTGTATTGCCTGGCCTATCTGAAGGCCAAACTCATCTGTTGCTTTTTCAGCGTCAGAAACAAACTGGCTTGGAAAATATGTAGATGATATGTTTATAGTAACATCTTTCATCTATGTAATTAATTCACTTATTGTTCCTTTATTTGTATACCTTGCAAAGTTAAGGTTTATTTTTGATTGTTTTTTCTCTGGAAGGTACATGTGTTTTTGGTTTGCCATGATTGCCAAGCCTGAACTAATAGATGCGTCAAACCGAGTTCTATTATTAATATCAAATTTTGCCCAATCCTCTAAAGTTCTTGTAAACATCATACTCCCCATCTCATCACTATCTCTAAAGCTACCCTCAAAATCTAAGCCCACATATTTTTCTATGTACGATTCAATAGCGGCTGCATGCGACTGCTTTACGTCTTCAGAGCTATTAGGGATTCCTCCTAACTCTTTTTCAGTTTTTGATAGCTTAGAGTAATGTTTGTCTGGTCTGTTCATGCAAAAGTGTCTATACCCTCTGTTTTTGAAATGATACAGCAGTCTAGGCTTGTTGTTTTCTATAAGTATTGGCATTCCATATAATACGCAGGCCATTAGTACTTCTTCAAAAAATATCTCAGCGGTTTGAGGCCTGGCTATATACTCTAGAAAAAACTCATTTGATGGAGCCTCCTCCATGCTAAATTTTGTCAAACCATGAAGCGCTCCATTAGAACCTCCACCGCCTACAGTTCCAGATATATCATAGCTATCACATCCAAAAGCTCCCATATGTTCGTTGCCTGGATACTTATATCCGTTTCTTTCTAGAACTCTGTTTTGAACACCTTTTGCGGGAACCCAGCTTATTAAAAATCTACCACGAGTATCTGGCTTAAACACTACCTTGGTATCTTTAATCCCATTAAGCCATGACATATTACCCCTAGTAAGATGATGTTCTTTTATTAATGAATCATTAAAATCAATCTGCTGATATATTTTAGTTAAGTTAAATATAGAGGCCTTGCTCTCATCTCTAAAGGCGTGTGACTCTGTTCTGGGAAACTGCCTATAGTATTCATTAAGGGCATCTGCGTCAGACTTCAAAGATTCTACTTCTGCTTCCCAATAATCAATAGCACCATTTTCTATCCACTCGCCATCTACACCCTTTACTTTGTCTGCGCTCTTACGCAATACAGGGTGACCATATAAATCTATAAAGCCTTCCATGTTATATTCCATTGGAATAAACAACGAGTATAATCCACTTTTAGTTTGACCGTTGGCATTTCTTTTAGATATGTTTGAGTCTTCGTAAAGCTTTTTAAAATTTTTACCCCCCTTATCCAAAGAGTTGGAGGTTGAGCCCATTAAACATTTTCCTATTATCTTACTTCCCAACCTTAAACAAGTCTTAGTTACCCTCCAGTTGTTTAAGATGTTGTTTGGTTTAATCCATTTGCCACTTTCATCATGAACCAACAACAATAGCTTCTCACCATCATACGAGTTGTCATCTGTATTTTTCCAGTCAATGGTGGTATCGAGCCCAGATAATTCCTCGTTAACTGCCTCATACATATTCTTCTTGGTTATCTTGGATGCTGGAATCCTAAAAGCTAGTTCGGTTTTAGGTTTATCCATACCATCTTGGATGGGCTTAAAAAAGAATGGAAGTCTGTTAGATATTGGTACAACCTTGTCTGTAAACATTTTTTTAGAATCCGAGCCCGTCTTTGAAAGTATTCCTACTCTAGCATCCTTAGCAAGTGTTCCTGTGTTTACACACTCTGAAGAGCCCATAAAAGAAAATCCAGAACGTCTTATTTTTAAATATATCATCCCAAAGCTTCTCTTGTCTGCCCTGCAAGCCTCCCAAAAGATAAAGAACAGTCTATTAGCCTCTCTAAAATCTGGATAACCTACATCTATAGTAGACCACTGAAGATACATGTAGTGAGAACCAGTCATGTAGGTAGGAACACCGTTGTTCATAAACCAATGCCCTTCTTCTCTTTTGTCAAACTCCGCCTCTATATAGTCAACCCATTTACTTTTAAAGCCAGCGGGCATTTCATTCCATTGAAATATAGAGTATACTTTAGAAAGCTCCTTGGGATATTCTTTTCGCTTCCAATACTGCTCAGCTTTAGATTTAGAGCGGGAGCTAACTTTTGCTGGCTGTTTCGGAAGACCAACGCGAAGGCCTGATATTTCAATAACCTCCCCGACCTGACCAGTCTTGGAAATAACTATAAAGTCATACTTTTCATTATATCCATATTCCCAGCTTTTGGCTCTGTTCTTGTTTAGCCTTACTGCGTTCGGTATATATTTATCTAAAATTTTATACATTTATTTAGACCTTCTTTCTGCAAATCCTTGCTTTGTTTCTACCTTAGAACTTCCTTGTTTTGAAAGTTGTAATGTCTCCTCTTCTCCGTCAATTCTGTTTAATATATCAAACGCGTCAAATATAGCTAGCTTTTTTGTTGCTGCTGCATTCTTTAGCCTATCAGCCGCAAGCTCATCTTCAGGGTCAGGTTTTATAATATCCTCTTTGGCCACTTTAATAAGTTGCTCTACTGCCCTTCGGCCAGCGTGTATAATTTTTTCTTTTAACAAATCTGATTTCATGCTTTGGTTTTCATAAAAATTACTTGCACCAATCTAGAATATTCCCCTTCTCCAAAGTTTTCAAATATATTTCTTGAGTGAGGAATTTTAGCATCAAACATAACCATTCTATTATAACCTGCATACAAAGTACACATCGGCACATAATTATCTAGAAATTTATTATATTTATATAGAGTTGTCCCGTCTTCTAGAGGGTGATAGGAATTTAAATACAACAACACTATTTTGTCTCCCATCATTTCATCTGTATGTATAAAATTAGGTTCTTCTTGATAAAGAGGAGACTGTCTCATAAAATTAAAGACCACTTCTTCTTCTGGAAAAAGTTCTTCAATTTTATATTGAAATTCATCCATCCCCCGTTTTTGTATTCCCTTAAATGTTACATCTCCATATAGAACATCTTCAAAAGTTCCTTTTAATGCATCAACAACATACTTATTAGGATTATCTAAAAAGTCATCAAAAATCATATTTATCATAAAGCAACAGTAATATGATGGTCAAACATTCGGTACAATTTCTCGCCATCTACTTCGAACTCATACTCTGTGTCGGGCTGAAATGTAACCAAATCTCCTTGGCTAATCCCGTAAGATTTTAACCTGGCATTAATATACCTAATTTTCCCCATTAGGGGTTCTTCTGCAAAAGGCTTAAATATATATGACTCGCTTGCAGGAATAGGTTTTACAAAACAATACCTGTCATGACAATACCACTGAGTATCTTTTTTGTACATAAAGTATTGAGTATCGTCAATAAAGAAAAGGTCATCTTTAAAATAACTCTTTCCACTTTTTTGCCTACCCTTCATGTCATTGTAAAACTTAAACACATTGTGGTGTACTAAAAGAATATCTCCTGGAGATATGTCCCCAGTATAGTCTATAGGAGTAGAAACAACAATAGCCTCTCTATTGGAAGCCATGTGGTTTTCTTCAGATGTGCTGGTTAAAAAGTCAATTCCTCCTATTTCTTTAGAGTTATTGTATCTTTTACCCTTAGTGGGTTTTACTATAAAACAAAATGGAGACTTCACTATTAAAAATTAATATTATATTCAATTGAAATTGGCATTGTAGCGTTAAACTCTTTCCAAAGGTATACCTCTTCTTCTTTTTCTATCCAAATAAGAATAGAGTTTTTTTCTTGGTTATATTTTATTAAGTGTATTTTATGGCTTCCGCCTAATATTTCTTGTCCTACAATATAGTGCATAGCTCCCGACTTGTAGTCTGGGCCTACTGATATTTTTCTAATATCCATTATTTCTTCATTA